>Ga0209815_1000760_pt1 | contig 22903 bp, 27 predicted proteins | sample CoawatmetaG00DNA_FD_187507 | JGI IMG/M metagenome (GOLD analysis project Ga0209815, IMG submission 187507) | Marine microbial communities from the West Antarctic Peninsula - Coastal water metaG002-DNA (SPAdes) (version 2) | ecosystem: Environmental > Aquatic > Marine > Coastal ...
AGAGAAATGTGAAGAATATAAGGGGGCCCCGGGTAAACGAAAATGGTTTGCAAAAGATAGTAGCGGTATGTAGAGTAGGGGCTACACACGGGTCCTATATTTGCAATAACTTTTATGTGACACTAGGCTATTAAAGAAGTAAGAGTAAGGGGCTAATGTCACACTTTTCAATATACTAGTCGGTGTGTAATAATACTATTATGAATAGAAGAAAGAGAATGCACGGTAAGCTAAAGTCTCCATTTGCAAAACAAAAGCTATTACCAGAAGCTGCTAAGGCTAAGGCTGAAAGAGATCTGGCTGCAGCAAAGACTCCATACAGAAAATTTGCAAAGCGTGATGCTCAAAAGAAACGCAGAGACAATCCTAGCGCTACAGGTGATTACGATCACAAGACAAATAGCTTTAAGTCAGTCAGTGTAAACCGCGCTGGAACCAAAGGTGAGACAACGTCTAAAAAGTACGGATACTAAGTGATAATATATACATCGATAAAATAATAGATTAATCTAAAACAAAGAAATTATGCCAAGCAAATTAGGATTTGGAAATTCAAGAAAAAAGTCAAGCGCTATGCCAATGTATGGCAAGTCTCAAAAGAACCCTGTAATGATGGCTAAGAAAATGGTCAAAGGTCCAGATGGAAAAATGGTTCCTGACTATGCTGTTGACGGCAAAGGAGCAAATGACATGAAATCAAGCATGAAAATGAACGACAAGAAGTCTATGGCTAAAATGGATTACGGAAAGTCTCCTGCTAAAAAATACGGAAAGTCTTCGATGAAGGTTACTGATGCAGAGCTTATAGCGGTTGATAAAGCTAAGATGTTGAAAAAAGAAAGACAGCAAGACGGTAAAGGCAAGACAGACAAAGAAATGACGAGCAATTCTATGGCTAAGATGTACGGAAAAAAGCTTAAAAAATAATATCGGAAACACCGATACCCACGTTATTAACCTAAAACCAAAATTATGACGTACCTATATTACCAGACCACCTCAACTGGTGGCGAAATGAAAGTAAATGATAAAACCAAAAAGCAATGGTCGCATTTAGCGAACAAAGAGAACTGGAGGATAACCCAGTTGCCAAATGGTTACTATCAAACCGAGGTTTCAAACCCCGACAATGAAAGCTGGCACGATGTCACACGTCGAGAGACGCTAGAGGGTGCCGAGCAAGCAATAGATGGTTCTGTTGAGCATTTTATAAGTAAGATGGAAGCAACAAAAGGACCTAAAGTTGTAAAAACATTCAAATAGTCACAATTTAATTTAATTTAATAAAATAATGGAGTACAACAACCCTAGTCTCCTTATCAAAGACTTAAACTTTGGTGAGGATGCTAAAAGTAAAATTGGTGCTGGGGTAGAGAAACTTGCGAAAGCAGTAAAATCTACCCTAGGAGCATCAGGTAAGTGTGTCATATATGAAGATGCACGTGGAATGCCGGTAATCACAAAAGACGGAGTAACCGTTGCAGAAAGCGTAGTCTTATACGATCCGGTTGAAAACATAGGAGCTACTTTAATAAAAGAAGCTGCTAAGAATACGGTAAGAGAAGCCGGTGACGGTACTACAACAGCAACAGTTCTTGCTGAATCCTTACTAAACACTATAAACTCTTCTAAATTTAAGGATTCCTCCACTCGTGTTCTGCGAGATGGTGTCAATAGTGGTTTAAAGAAAGTTAACAACTACTTAGACTCTGTTAAAATAGACGTAACTGACCAAACATTAACTAACGTAGCTGCTATTTCGTGTAACAACGATTCAGAGCTAGGTGAAATCATCGCAGAGGCTTACAAAAAAGTTGGTAAAGATGGTTTTGTGCTTATGGAAGAGTCAGAGACTGAAGAAACCTACGTAGAGGTTGTTGATGGAGTACAATTTGATTGTGGATTAACATCACCTCACTTTGTAACTAACACGGACAAGCAAAAAGCAGAGCTAGAAAATCCTTTAGTGCTAATATGCATGTCTGAAATACCTAACATACGTAAGATACAGACTATACTAGAGTATGCTATTAAAAACAACCGAGCTTTACTTATAGTAGCGCCTGTTGCTCAGCAAGTAAAATCGGCTCTACTCATGAATAAGGTTAAAGGTAATATTAAGATCAACATTATTGATCTACCTGGTTTTGGTCCTGGTAAAAAAGATACATGTGAAGACCTAGCTGTACTAACCGGCGCCACCGTGTTAAACGAAGAACTAGGAGACGACTTAGATTCTGTAACTATAGAAATGCTTGGAGAAGCTGAGTACTCTACTACAGACGACAAGAACACTGTTCTTACTGTAGATACAGACCTTGAAGCTTTAGAAGAAAGAATAGATCAAGTTAACAAAAAAATTGCTGATGAAAAAAATAGTTTCCTTAAAAAGAAGCTGGAACAGAGATTGTCTATGTTATCAGGTTCGGTTGGAGTTATTAAAGTTGGCGCTGATTCTAAAGTTGAGCTTAAAGAAAAGAAGGATAGAGTTGAGGATGCGATATACGCAACCAAAGCGGCGCTAAAGGAAGGTATAGTACCTGGTGGTGGAGTTGCATTGCTAAACGCTTCCACTGAAATAGAAGCTACTTGTGCTGGAGAGCAAGCTTTGCTAGACTCTATAAAGTCACCGTTTGAAACTATACTACATAATGCTGGTTTTGAAACTTTTGGCCATCCCACTGAGGTTGGATATGGATTGGACGTAGTAACAGGTGGTGAAGTTGATATGGTTAAGTCAGGGATCATTGACCCAGTTCTAGTAACTAAGTCAGCACTAAAAAATGCAGTTAGTGTTGTAATGACTATTGTTTCTGCAGATTGTGTAATTTCAAATGCTAGAGCAGAAGATGAAGGCCATTAACCATTACGTCGTAGTAGACAAAATAAAAACAGAGCAAAAGAAGATCGCTGGTCTTATAATGACAGAAGATCTTGACGAAGACAATAGATACGTTAAAGCAAACGTTGTATCTGTAGGCAACCTAGTTGAAGGTATAAAAGACAGTGATGTAGTCTATTATGATAAGCACGCTGGACACGGAGTACAATTTGAGGATAAACTTTATTTTGTAATCAAAGCAAGTGATATTGTATTGGTAGATTAAACGTAAACCACAATCCACAAACTTTAAACACAAGATCTTTAAACAAATTATTAATTAATCATAAAAAAAATTAAAATGGCAAAAGAAAATTTTTTATTTTTCCAGGAAAATGCGTTGGGTGCATCAGCAACAGCGTATTTAGCTAAAGCAAGTAATTTCCTAGGAGCAGACTCAAGCGCAACTAATAAAATCAAATTATCGTTTAAAGCTGCAGCTGGTACTGCGGCCGATGACTTGATAGAATTAACGTTTACTCCAGCAGGAGCACACGAACAAGTCATGAAAGCTGTCGCGGGAGCTATGGCTAACGGGGCAAATGTTAGAACAAACTTCAATACAGTATACGACGGTGTAAACTCAACAGGTGTTGGGATGGCTTGCCCGAGCACAAGACTTGGCGCCGCTGTTAATATCACTGTATGTGACATTGTACTAGGATAATTATAAACTTTAAAAACATAAAAAAATGAATCAGAATAAGAACTTTTTATATTCAGCTAATGGCGACGATGCTATTTCAGCTACTATGGAAGCTTTAATGTTTCCAGCTACAGCAATAACAGGAATGTTTGGAGCTAGTGCTACAACTACTAACGTAAGTATTCAGACTACAACAGGTGCTGGTAATAATAATCATCAAATGCTTATTACACATGCTTCTTTAAAAAACAAAGAGGTTATGAACGCTGTTGTTAAGCTGGCTAATTCAGCTGGCCCATTTACAGTTATATCTGCTTTTCCAGTTGGAGGACCAGAGTTATTTCCAATAAATAATTTAGATGGAACAATATTAGTTACTAACATTGCAATTACTGCATAATAAATAAAAAAAAATGGATAATTACGTATATTTTGGCAAGAGATCACACTTCTCTTGTCTAGCAAACGGTAGTGTACAGACTTCAGATGCTTTAACGGCAGCTAACTTTGGCATAGTACCAGCAGACTTTACGGCTGCAACAGCAACAGAAGAGGCTCAAGGTTATGAGATGTTTATAGAAACTAAAGAAGCAAATGGATCTACCAGAGGAACTGCTCTTACAGCATTAGGTGATGTTATCACTGGGGAAGTTAAAGCAGGTAATGCCGCTGCAAAAGCAACAACAATAATTGGTGATGTTACAAGGTTAAAGTTTGACACTGTTGGTATGTCTAGTGGCGTATTGACTGTGGCTAACTTTGGTGCTGATGGGACTGATGGCTATTTAGTTGATGCTGCTGACAGATGGATTATTAGAGAAAAAATTGGAAGTACAAACAACGCTTTGTCTGATGTGCCTGCTATAAACCAAGCTGCTTGTTTGAATATGGCTAACTTTATCAGTGCAGACCCTGTTGACACAGCTACAGCTGCTACTGTTGGTATTGGTATTATTGGTGGAAACGCTGATGGTCTTGGTGGTACTATTGCAGATATTGACCAAACTCTTTTGTCTTTCAAATCAGTTAAAGGTGATGCTACAAATGACACAATACTTCTAACACACACTTCGGGTGCTTACAAAGATGTTTGTGTTGCTATGGAAGAATTAGCTAACGGTACTTACCACAGAAACAGCAAGGGTTACTATACTTTTACTGATTTGATGAGTGGCAAGAAAACTATATGGGAACAAAGATTAGGAATAATCGGATGCTCTATGGTAGTTCAAGCAGTATAAGCTTGAGACTAACTAGTCACGATTTGCGTGAATTACAAATCCTAACGTATTACAGGCTCACTAGAAAGTGGGTCTGTAGACCTTAGGTTAAAAAAACAATATGGAAAAATTATTAGTATTTAACGAGCAAGGTACTGCTGCCGACGTAGGTGAAACTGTGCATGACGTAGCCGCTTACCCTTTATCTAAGTTTAAAGGTTTTACTAATACTGGCACTACTAACACGCAGTTGCAAATGATTTTTGAAGGAATGGAAGAAGGTTCTGCCGATGGTGATGCTTCTTCTGTAGATACAATAACGCTTACCATAACTGCCAATAAACAGTATGAAGCTATGTTGTCTATATGGAACTTCATAAACTCTGATCAAATAAATGGAGTCTACGTTATATGGGATGAATTAAGTAGCTTGCCACATGCAGGGTATGTTTCAGGATGTGCTATATCTATTTCTTCTGCTGATTAATGAGGCTAACCAGCTCAGATCTTAGAGATCTACAATTGCTAAAATACTATAGGCTTGCTAGAAAGTGGGCTTGTAAAACCTACGGGTTGACAGACGCTGATCTTGAACTATTAATATATTTAGACTGCAAGAGAAGATTTACAAGACAAGAGTTCATTGATGGTACTTATACTATGAGTTGGGATAAGTCTAGGTGGGACAAACTAAGAAAACTAGGCTGGATAGAAACTTGGAGGCATAGAAACAGAACAACAATAAAATACTCTGTTTTTAAAACGTCGTTTAAGTGTAGTCAATTAATAAGTAGAATATACAGAATACTACTAGGTGAAGAAGATTTACCAACATCAGAGCGAAGCGTATTCTACGATAACAAGTCGTATACTGATAAGGTTTTTAATAAAGCTATTGATGATATGATAAAAGATACAGATAGATAATATGGCGTTTAAACTAGGCTCAGAAAGCAGAAGAGTTAGAAGCTCGAAAGATACACCAATATTTAGAAAAAAACTAGATAAAGGTATACTAGGAGAGGCTAATATGGATGGATCTATCTACATAGATAAGTCTGTGCCTAAAAATAGTGCGCTAGAAAAAAGAGTTAAGAATCACGAAGGCTTACACGCTAAAGAAATGAAAGCTGGAAAAATTAGCTACACTGATGAAAAAGTAACAGACAGAATAGCTGAGGTTGAGTACAAGAGAGAAGATGGTGAGCTAATAGTAACATCTAGTAAAACTAAAGGAATAAAGCCTGGAGATAAGTTTAAAGAAGGTGATTCAAAGTTACCACATGAAACTAGAGCTGAAAAGGCAGAAAAATCATAATATGAATATATTTAAAGATAACAACGAGTATAACGAAAAGTCAATCATCGGCGCAGTAGCATTTGCTATCATGTGCTTAATTATGATCGCTGACTTGGTTACAGGCGTTACGGGAACAGATCTAGTTATAAATGAGTTTGTATACGACTCGTTTGTTTTAGTGGTCTTAGGATGCTTCGGAATAGCTGGATTAGAAAAATTTGCTAAGAAATGAGTATACTAACTAATATATTTTCAGGAGGAGCAAGTGATCTTATAAAGAGCGTTGGCGGAGTTCTTGACAACTTGACTACTTCTAAGGAAGAGAAGCTAGAAGCTGAACGCAAGATTAAAGAGTTGATGGCCAACTATGAGGTAGAGATGGAAAAGAACATTACGTCTCGTTGGGAAGCAGATTTAAAGTCTGATTCATGGCTTTCAAAGAATGTACGTCCTATGGTACTTATATTCTTAATAGTGTGTACGATGCTACTTATATTTATAGACGCGGGTACGATAAATTTTAATGTGAAAGACTCTTACATAGACCTTTTGCAATTAGTATTAATAACAGTAATAGGTGCTTACTTCGGAGGAAGAAGCCTTGAAAAAGTAAAAAAATAAAATTATGGGAATTAATTCAACAGAGGTAAGTTACGGCTTTGGTCAAATGGGATCTGTGTTTACTAAAGCTTCTAGCGACGCTATAATACCACCAACAAACGCTGTTTTTGTAGCAATAACTATGTTAGAAGATACTACGTTTGATGCAGATGGACTTGAAGTAGAAACGCCAACTAAGTTTTTAAACGGATCTACTGTTATATCAAACGATCTTGCTGCTGGTAACGAAACTACAGACGGAGGTTCAGGTGGAGTAAGAGTTGTAAACTCTACAATATTTCCAAAAGGAATAACTATATACGGTAGGTTTACTGAGATAGACGTTAACGCTGGTTCTATAATAGCTTACATAGGTCAATAATGATAGGTTTATCACTAGGAATAAGCAGCTCAGGAGTATCTGAAGCAGGTGTAGCCATAGAAGACTACGTATTCGACTTGGTCGGAGGTGAACTTACGCCTAGGGTTAATATAACTAGCAACCAACCAGACTTTAGTGATATTTGGGACGCGAGTTTAAGTGAAATTTCTCCTGACGCAAGTCCTAGCGCTGAAGGATATTTTGATGTTGATGGCAACGGAGACATACAACCAATAGCATAAATAAAAAAACAATAAAATGGCAACAAAAAATATAGTCCCAAGAGCGGACAACGAGGGTAATTTAGGTACAACATCGAAAAGATGGGTTAGCTTTACTGGAAACAAAGTAGACTTAGAACTAGCAACTACTCAAGCTAAATTTGCTTTTGATGGAACTAGCAACGCTACTATAACCGTAGCTGACGATAGTGTTACGACAATAGCTACAGCCGAGACTGGACAAATAGTTATAGACGCTGGTGGTGACATAGAGCTAAACGCTGATGGTGGTGATATTGTTTTTAAAGATGCTGGAGCAACTTTGGCAACTCTTACATCCGCTGGTCTTGATGCTCAAACTGTTGCTGTGGCAATACAAGGGTCATTATCTGGTGAAACTTCTGGTTCTGATGGAGCTGGAGCTTATTTAGTTCCTCAAACTACGGTTAACAAGCATAATGTTTGGGGAAATGGAAATGGAACAACTGCTTTTGGTTCTGACTTAGTAATTGACAACAACCAGTCTTTTGCCACTCACAGTGTTTTCTTTTGTAACAGTGCTGGTAAAGTCAAAAGTATGGACGGTATTATGTCCGTTAACAACGCTGGTCAATCAGTTGTATTTGAGCTGTGGAAAGGTACGCCAGTAAATGACACTCAAGTATCTGATGGTGGATCCGCAGTAATAACTGTAGTTTTACTAGCAACAAGTACTGATGCTTCAACTACTAACGCTGAAGTAAACACATTGCCTACGGCTACTTTAAATGGTAGCGCTCCTTATGCAGCAGGTGATGTTTTGTTTTTAACAGTAAGACTAGCTGCGAACAATACTTCAACTAGTGGATTTTTCAGAATTGGACTAGAACTTTTAAATACACCTAACTAATATTACAATACAACAAGTAATAATATATAATAACTAATTTAATTAAATCAAATAAAATGGCAAAAAGAAAGACCCCAAAGGTTGACTTAAAACCTCGTGCTGAAAAAGTAACAGAGGCACAACTAAAAAGAGCTCAAGCACTCGCTAAAGCTATTAACGAAACTAAGTTTGATATTGGTGCTATAGAAGCTAAAAAGCACTCTATGCTACACGAGTATACTCAATTCAATCACATGCTAGAAGAAATGTTAGCTGGGTTTGAAAAAGAATACGGCAGTAGTAATGTTAATATTCAAGATGGTACTATAAAATACAAAGAAGATGAGCAAACTGATTCGTAAAATAACGATAGGTAAGGATTACAAAATTGACGCCATGCACTACTCTGTTAATCAAGAAGTGTATGGTGGTCATACTATATGTGACATTGTGGAAGAAGAAGACAAGTACAGTATCTATATTAAAAAAGGTAAAAACGTACTTCCTTGGAAAGACTTCAATAAGAATATGGCTATATCAGTCGAATACAACTTAGAATATTAATGCAGAGCGTTTACAGTTTTGTTATACGTCCAAAAGGAGAAAGGTATAATAACTCTAAAAAAATTGGTGACAAAAGCCTAGTAATTAACACAGAAGTATTTAACCATCAATTTGTAAATAGAGAAGCCGAAGTAGTGTCTTGCCCTATAGTGGGAGATGATCTTGGAATAAAACCAGGAGACACCGTCATTGTGCATCACAACGTTTTTAGACGATGGCACGATGTTAAGGGGAGAGAAAGAAACAGCAAGTCTTATTTCGATGAAGACACTTATATCGTGTACTCAGATCAAATATTTCTTTACAAGCAAGATGGCAGTTGGACTTGTCCTAAAGGCTACTGTTTTGTAAAACCATTAAAATCTGTAGACGAGTATGATGACAACAGTGAAAGACCACTAGTTGGTATAGTCGAGTACACTGACGGAACTGTTGAGAAAAAAGACTTAGTTGGGTTTAGACCTAGCAGCGAGTACGAGTTTGTTTTTGATAACAAAAGACTATACAGAGTTTTATCTAATTTTATTACAATTAAGTATGAATATCAAGGAGACGAAGAGGAATATAATCCAAGCTGGACATAGAGCCGTTGAAGAGCTTATCAAAGTTGCAAAGGAAGCTATTGTTGATGGTGATGATGACATTACTGCCGATAGACTTAAGAACGCTGCTGCTACAAAGAAGCTCGCTATCTTTGACGCCTTTGAGATACTTAATCGTATTCAAGAAGAAGAAGCTCTACTCGAAGGTAAGGTTACTGAAGAGAAGAAAGAGAAGGTTTTTAAAGGCTTTGCCGAAGGTAGATCTAAATAATGTACGAACAAACTTTATTCAAAATAATAGAGCCAATAAAAAAGACTACGATAAGTAGACTTAACAAAGGCAAGAAGTGGAAGTATGGCTATAACAAAGAGCACGATATTATTGTGCTATCTAGCAACGGTCAGATTGGTGAAATATACGAAATACAAAACTTGCAAATAGCCTTGCCTAAAGCTCCTAAGAATGTGTATAGCAACGAACATAAAAAGTGGAAACAACTTGAAAAACCTACAATACTTAATAAAGTTAAAACGATATTTGACTGGAGAGCATACCCAGAAGATCAAAAAGAACAATGGCACGAATATATCGACGGAGAGTTCGATAGGCGTAGCGGTGGTTTTTGGTTTAATAATAATGGAACGCCTACGTATATAACAGGCGCGCATTACATGTATCTACAGTGGAGTAAGATTGATGTTGGTGCTCCAGACTTTCGTGAAGCAAATAGGTTGTTTTTTATATTTTGGGAAGCGTGTAAAGCAGATACAAGATGTTACGGTATGTGCTACTTAAAAAATAGACGTTCTGGATTTTCTTTCATGAGCTCAGCGGAAACAGTTAACCTCGCTACTATATCAAGTGATAGTAGATACGGAATACTATCTAAAAGTGGTGCTGATGCCAAGAAGATGTTTACTGATAAAGTTGTACCTATATCAATTAACTATCCTTTCTTTTTCAAACCAATTCAAGATGGTATGGACAGACCTAAGTCTGAACTAGCGTACCGTGTGCCAGCGAGCAAATTTACTCGTAAGAAAATAGAGACAAACGAGAAGTTAGAAGAGATAAAAGGTTTAGATACTACAATTGACTGGAAGAACACGGGTGACAACAGTTATGATGGTGAAAAGCTTTCACTACTAGTACACGATGAGAGTGGTAAGTGGGAAAGACCTGATAATATACTAAACAACTGGCGAGTTACAAAAACTTGTCTTAGACTAGGTAGTAGAATTATTGGAAAGTGCATGATGGGTTCAACGTCAAATGCTTTAGACAAAGGCGGCGAGAACTTTAAGAAGTTATATAATAACAGTGACGTAAACAAAAGAAATAGAAATGGTCAAACAAAGTCTGGTTTATATTCTCTGTTTATCCCAATGGAATGGAACTTTGAAGGATTTATTGACGAGTTTGGACAACCAGTGCTCAGCACTCCAAAGTCAGACGTTTGTGGACCAGACGGAGAATTAATAGAAATAGGTGTTGTTGATCATTGGCAAAACGAGGTCGATGGCTTGAAAGAGGATCAAGACGGTTTAAATGAATTTTATCGTCAGTTTCCTAGAACAACAGAACACGCTTTTAGAGATGAAGCAAAAAACAGTATATTTAACTTAGTTAAAATATACGAACAAATAGATTATAACGAAGGTATTGGAAGTTCAGCCGTAGTAAACGTAGGAAACTTTCAATGGGTTAACGGAGTAAAAGACACTAAGGTTGTTTTTCATCCAAACCCAAATGGTAGGTTTAAAATAAGCTGGACGCCCCCGCCGCACCTTCAGAATAATGTAATAATAAAAAATGGAATAAAACATCCAGGAAATGAGCACATGGGTTGCTTTGGTTGCGATAGCTACGACATTAGCGGTACTGTTGATGGTAGAGGATCTAACGGAGCTCTTCATGGATTAACAAAGTTCAGTATGGAAGATGCTCCAGCTAACTCTTTTTTCTTAGAGTATGTTGCTAGGCCCCAAACAGCTGAAATGTTTTTTGAAGACGTACTAATGGCTTGTATTTTTTATGGCATGCCAATATTAGCAGAGAATAACAAGCCTCGCCTTCTCTATTATATGAAAAGAAGAGGATATAGAGGATTTAGCATGAACAGACCCGATAAGGTTTGGAACAAGCTGTCTATTGCAGAGAAAGAAGTAGGTGGAATACCTAACTCTAGTGAAGACATAAAACAAGCTCACGCTGCTGCAATAGAAATGTATATAAATGATCACGTTGGTCATTTAGGTAATGGCAACTATGGTAACACTTATTTTAGTGAAACATTAAATGATTGGGCTAAGTTTGATATAAACAAAAGAACAAAGTTTGATGCTGCCATAAGCTCAGGCTTAGCTATAATGGGTTGTAATAGGCATTTATATGCGCCTGTTTCTAGTCGCGTTAAGCCAAAGTTAAATTTAAGTATATCTAAGTATAAACAAGATGGTTATTCATCGACAATAATTAAAAAGTAAGTATGGCTGAGTCAGTTATAAAAAAAAGTTTTCCAAGTCAAGTAGTTAGTGATCTAGAAAAAGCAAGTTCAGAATACGGTTTAAAAGTAGCTAGAGCTATAGAAAGCGAATGGTTTTCTAAAGACAGAGGAAGTGGCAATGGAAGACACTTAGGTCAAAAAAATGATTTTCACAGCTTAAGACTATATGCTAGAGGAGAGCAGTCTATACAGAAATATAAAGATGAGTTATCTATAAACGGTGATTTAAGTTATTTAAACCTTGACTGGAAGCCTGTTCCAATTATACCTAAGTTTGTAGACATTGTAGTAAATGGAATATCTGAAAGAACTTACGATATAAAAGCCTACTCTCAAGATCCTTACGGAGTAGAAAAGAGAACTAAGTACATGGAGTCTATTTTAGCGGACATGCGTAGTAAAGAGATAAACGATTTTGCTAAAGAGAATTTTGATATAAATTTATACAACAACGATCCAAAGACTTTGCCAACATCAGAAGAAGAGCTAACTCTTCACATGCAGCTGTCTTACAAGCAAGCTGTAGAGCTAGCTGAAGAGCAGGCTCTCAACGTGCTGTTTGAAGGAAATAGATATGAGTTGATTAAAAAAAGATTTTACTATGACTTAACAGTACTAGGTATCGGCGCTGTTAAAACAGGATTTAACACTTCAGAAGGAGCAACTATAGATTACGTTGACCCAGCTAACTTAGTTTACTCACATACTGAGTCTCCTTACTTTGAAGATATATACTACGTTGGTGAGGTAAAAACAATTCCAATAAACGAACTAGTAAAACAATTTCCTAGTATTAGCGTAGATGAGCTGGAATATATAAATAAAAATAGCAACTACAGCGCAGGAAATTACAACTCGCAAGGTAGCTTTGATAGTAATCAAGTTCAAGTTTTGTATTTTAATTACAAGACTTTCATGAACGAAACCTACAAGGTTAAAGAAACTGGAACTGGAGCTAGCAAGTCTATACTTAAGGATGATATGTTTAATCCTCCAGATAATTTAGACGGTAACTTTATCAAGCTACAACGACAAATAGAAACCATATACGAAGGTGCTTTAATATTAGGATCAGATAAGCTTATTAAGTGGGAGATGTCTAAAAACATGATTAGGCCTAAAAGCGATTTTACTAAAGTTAAAATGAACTACAACATAGTAGCACCTAGAATGTACAAAGGTAAGATAGAGTCTTTAGTAAAGCGTATCACTGGTTTTGCAGATATGATTCAGCTTACTCATCTGAAACTACAACAAGTAATGTCTAGGCTAGTACCAGACGGTGTTTATCTTGACGCAGATGGATTAGCGGAAATAGACCTAGGAAATGGAACAAACTACTCTCCACAAGAAGCTTTAAATATGTTTTTCCAAACAGGTTCTGTTATTGGTAGATCAATGAACGAGCTTGGAGAGGGTAATCCTGGTAGAGTTCCAATACAAGAAATATCAAGTGGATCTGGAGGTCAAAAAATGCAAAGCCTAATAGGCACCTATAATTATTATCTACAAATGATTAGAGACGTAACTGGCTTGAACGAAGCTAGAGATGGTTCTACTCCAGATAAAAATGCGCTTGTTGGTATACAAAAACTGGCCGCAGCAAACTCTAATACAGCTACAAGACATATACTACAGTCTGGATTGTTTTTAACTTCTGAAGTTGCAGAGTGTTTATCGCTAAGAATTTCAGATATAATAGAATACTCTCCAACTAAAGATGCTTTTATTCAAGCTATTGGAGCGCACAACGTAGCAACTCTTGAGGAAATGTCTAATCTACACTTATACGACTTTGGTATATTCATAGAGCTTACGCCAGATGACGAAGAAAAACAACTGTTAGAAAACAACATACAAGTAGCATTGCAACAAAAACAAATAAACTTAGAAGATGCTATCGACTTACGTGAGATTAAAAACATTAAGCTTGCTAATCAGTTGCTTAAGATAAGAAGAAAACAAAAACAAAAAGAAGATCAAGTTATAGCTCAGCAAAATATTCAGTCTCAATCAGAGGCAAATACTAAAACTCAGCAAGCTGCCGCTCAAAGTGAAATGCAAAAAAACCAACAAAAAGCGCAGATCGATATGCAGCTAGAGCAAACAAAAGCGCAGTTTAAGATTCAAGCCATGAAACAAGAGGCTGCTTTGAAGAAAGAGTTAATGCAGTTTGAGTTTGAAATAAATTCTAAGCTACAACAATCCCAGAAAGACCAGCTTAGCAGTAGTGAAAAACAAAAAGAAGATCGCAAGGACGAAAGAACAAGAATTCAAGCGTCTCAACAATCAGAGCTAATAGAACAAAGAAAGAGTGGAAATGCACCTAAAAAGTTCGAGTCATCAGGTAATGATATACTTGATGGTAATCTTGGTTTAAGTAGTTTTTAGACCAAACAATTATTAATTTATATTTTATATTATGGAAGAAAAAGAAAACGTAACTGAAGAAGTAACACAAGAAACTCAAGAGCAGACTCCTCAAGTAGACGAGTCAAAGTTTGAGTCAGCAGGAAATGACTCTATTATAAAAGTAGACTTAAGTGAGCCTGTAGAGACTATAGAGCCTGAGGAAAATACAAAGGCTGTTGAAGAAGTTGTTGAAGAACAATTTGAAGTATTACAAGAAATAACGCAGGAAGAAGTAGAAGAGTCTGTAGAGCAAGTTGTAGAGCAAGTTGAAGAAGCTGTTGCTGAAGCTGAAGCTACTGGAGAGCCTTTGCCTGAAAATATACAAAAGCTAGTTGACTTTATGGACGAGACTGGTGGAGACATTAACGACTACGCTAGATTAAATCAAGATTATAGCGAAATGAGTAACGTTAATGCTCTAGAAGAGTATTACAAGCTAACTAAACCTCATCTTGACTCTGAAGAAAGAGCTTTCTTAATGGAAGAAAACTTTTCTTTTGATGAAGAAATAGATGAAGAGAGAGAAGTTAGAAAAAAGAAAATCGCTTTGAAAGAGCAAGTTGCTGAAGCGAAAGCCTACTTAGACGGGCAAAAGTCTAAATATTACGAAGAGATCAAGGCTGGATCAAAGCTCACCGGAGAGCAGAAGAAAGCCGTAGATTTTTTCAACCGATACAACAAAGAATCGGAAGAGAATGAAAAGATAGCTAGTAACGCTAAGCTTAATTTTAATAAAAAAACCAATCAGGTTTTTAACGACAAGTTCAAAGGTTTTGAATATAACGTCGGAGAAAAAAAGTATAGATTTAACGTTAAGGAGGCTGATAAAGTAAGAGATACTCAAAGCGACATTAACAACTTTGTTAAAAAGTTTTTAAATGAAGAAGGTCAAATGTCAGACGCTAAAGGTTATCACAAAGCTTTATATTCAGCAATGAACTCTGATGCTGTTGCAAAACATTTTTATGAACAAGGAAAAACCGACGCATTAAAAGACAGTGTTGCTAAAAGCAAAAATGTTGACATGCAGCCGAGGCAAGCTCACAAAGAGTTTGATGCTGGGGGTATGAAGTTTAAGGTACTTGGTAATGACTCTTCTGATTTTAAGTTTAAAATTAAAAACAAAAAATAATTTAACAATTTAAAACAAATTAATTATGGCAATTACAAGTGCAAGTCAGACTAGAGCTGCTGCTGTTCAGCAGACTTTATCTGACAATTATTTAGACATCCAAAACAATGGGTGGGCTCAACAATATCTTCCAGACCTAATGGAGAAAGAAGCTGAAGTGTTCGGTAAAAGAACAATTTCTGGTTTCTTAGCTCAAGTTGGTGCTGAAGAGGCAATGAGCGCAGACCAAGTTGTTTGGTCGGAACAAGGTAGATTACATTTATCTTACAAAGGTACTGTTGGTACTCACACTACTAGTACTATTCAGCTAGACACTGATATTGATGGTAATGATGTTGGTACTACTCATGGTGTTCGTGTTGGTGATACTGTATTGATTGCTTCTGCTGCTTTAACAGTAAGAGCATTCGTTAGTCAAATCAACTCTGATACTAATGGTGATCAAAACACAGGTGCTACAGACTTCATTACGGCTATTCCTTACGACGCTGAGCATTTAGATAACTCTGGATTTGGAACTAATGATCCTGTTACAATATTAGTCTACGGTTCTGAGCACTCTAAAGGTACTACGGGAAAAGTAGGAGCTAATGAGCCTTCTTTCACTTCTTTTACTAACAAGCCTATTATCATGAAAGATATGTACCAGGTTTCTGGATCTGATGCATCTCAAGTTGGTTGGGTTGAAGTTTCTGGTGAAGACGGACAAAACGGTTACATGTGGTATTTGAAAGCTGAAGGTGACACTAGATCACGTTTTGCTGATTACACTGAAATGGCGTTGGTTGAAGCAGAAAAAGCTGCTGATGCTTCTACTATCTTAGGTGGAGCAAACGGACTAGTTGGTACTGAAGGTTTATTCTCTGCTATTTCTAATAGAGGTCACCAAACTTCTGGTGTTACTGGTGTTAATGCTGCTACTGACTTAGCTGAATTTGATGCTATCTTAGCTGAATTTGACAAGAACGGTGCAATCGAAGAAAACATGTTATTCTTAAACAGAGCAACTAGCTTGGCTTTTGATGATATGTTAGCTTCTATGAATTCTTACGGTGCTGGTGGTACTTCTTACGGAGTATTTGACAACAACGAAGATATGGCATTGAACTTAGGATTCTCAGGATTTAGAAGAGGTTCTTATGACTTCTACAAGTCTGACTGGAAATATCTTAACGATTTATCTACACGTGGTGGTATCAACGAAAGAAACGCTACTGGTGCAATCCGTGGGGTTGTTATTCCTGCTGGTACTTCTTCTGTGTACGATGAGCAATTAGGTAAAAACCTAAAGCGTCCATTTTTACACGTTCGTTACAGAGCTTCTCAAACTGAATCTCGTAAGATGAAAACTTGGATCACTGGTTCTGTAGGAGCTGTTACATCTGACTTAGATGCAATGACTGTAAACTTTTTAACTGAAAGATGTTTAGTAGTTCAAGCTGCTAATAACTTCATGTTAATGAACTAGTATTAGATTACTTAAGAGGGTCGGGGCTATCGCCTCGATCCCTTTTTTTATTAATTATTATTATATTATATTATGGCTAAAAAGCAAACAACAAGCAAGGTTGAGGTAGAACAACCAGAGATGAAAGCTACAAATGAAATGAAGCAAGTGGTAATTGAAAAGCCACAGCTTAAAAAGAAAACTGGACCAGAAGGTGGTTGGGAAATAAAAGATAGGATATACCATCTAAAAGGAAAAACACCCTTGTCTTCTTTAATAAAAGGTAGCAACATATACTACTTTGACGAAGAGAAAGGATATGAGAGAGAGCTGAAGCATACTTCTAATCAAAAAACTTGTTTTGTAGATGAAATGCAAGGAGACCAAAGGTTAGAGCACATTATATTTAGAAACGGAAACTTAAGTGTTCCTAAAAATAAAGTTACTTTACAAAAGCTTCTATCTTTATACCATCCACTAAGAGATCTTATATACGAAGAGCACAGACCATCTGTTATAGCGGAAAACCAAGTTGATATGATCGAACTTGAATTAGCAGCTTTAAACGCGGCTGTAGATCTAGATATTGATATGGCTGAAGCAGTCATGAGAGTAGAGATTGGATCTAAGGTTACACAGATGAGTTCTAAGGAGTTAAAACGAGATTTACTAGTATATGCTAAGAGAAATCCAGGTTTGTTCTTAGACTTAGTAGAAGACGAGAACGTTATGCTAAGAAACTTTGGTATTAGAGCTACTGAAATGGGGATAATTAAATTGTCTTCAGATCAAAGAACATTTAAGTGGAGTACTAATGATAGAAAGTTATGTACAGTACCATTTGACGAGCACCCTTATTCAGCTTTAGCCGCTTGGTTTAAAACTGATGAAGGTATGGAGATATACTCCAACATAGAAAAGCGTTTTAACGCGTAATTAATCATTATAGTAGAGCAGCCACTCTTCGGGGGTGGTTGCTAAACTATAAAAAAAAAGACACAATGGCAGTTGATATAAATAAAGTTTATCAGAGAGTTTTAACTATAGCTAACAAAGAACAGAGAGGCTATATAACTCCACAGCAATTTAACATACTTGCCAATCAAGCTCAAATGGATTTGTTTGAGCAGTACTTCTATGACATAAATCAAGCTAATAGAGTCACTGGTAATTCTACTGAGTTCTCTGACCCTCTTCATATTCTTGAAGAAAAAATATCGTCGTTTAGAATTAACGAAACATTACTATTAGCTTCTACAGGTAAATTCGAAGACACTTTTGATTTAGATATTACTGGCTGGACAGCTGTCAGTGGAGCTAATGGAGCAGTTACGCACGTTGTACCTGCTATTGGAAACAACTTTGATGGTGGAATTAAAATTTTGCAAAGTGCAAACGGAGCAGGAATATCTGCGGAAAGCGCTACGTTTGTTTTAGTAGCTGGCGACAAGTACGTTGTTAAGTACAATTTAATAGATATGTCAGAGCCAGCTTCATATTCTATACTTGTAGAGGACGCATCTAGTAGCTCTCACCAATTTGTAGTAGATGAACCAGCCGTAGGATCTTTTGAGTTCACCTTCATAGCAGACACATCTGGAGTTCACAATATTGAAATTAAAAACTTAGACACCACAAACGGTAGTAAGTACATAACAATTGGAGATCTTTCTGTTACGCAGGTAGACAACACTACGCTACCAGCAAACTTGTATAGATTAGGTGAAATATTTTACAAAAGCCCTGGAGCAGCTTATCCAGCTACTGTAGTTGAAGTTAACTCTAATGAAATGACAACTTACAACTTATCTCCTTTAACAAGGCCAACAACATCTAATCCAGCTTACGTAAGATCTGGAGCAAGTTCTATAAAAATACATCCTACTACGCTTGAAACTGGATCAGCAGTTACTTGTAACTACATGAAAACACCAGCGACTGCAAGCTGGGGTTACAACGTAGTCTTAGGCGATGCTTTGTATAATTCAAATACCACAACTAATTTTGATCTTCACGAATCTGAAGAAGTAAACTTGGTTAATACAATACTTAAGCTAGTTGGAATAATGATTGAAGATCAATCAGTATACCAAGCTGCTGCAAACGAAGAGGTAAAAGATATTCAACAAGAAAAACAATAATAAATGGGACTAGTATCATCAACAGGATCAAATTACTATACTAATGAAACTTTAGGTAGCTATCAATTTACATCTTTACAAAATGTTATCGATCAGTTCATGATTGCTTACGTTGGTGAAGATAAGATTATAAGTAAAATAAAAAGACTAGACGTAGTGTTTCATGCTAAAAGAGCTTTACAAGAGTTTAGCTTTGACACTTTCAAGTGTACTAAGGCTTATGAGTTGGTAATTCCACCTACACTAGCTATACCTATTCCGCAAGACTACGTTAACTATACTAAGCTCTGTTGGACAGATGCTTCTGGTATTGAGCATGTATTATATCCAGCAAAAGATACTAGCAACCCGTCTAACATAGCTCAAGCTAATACAACTGGCGCCGCGCCTTATTACACTTTTAATTCTAGCGGAGATTTAGACTTAAACACAGAGTCAGACACTGCTGCCGCATACTTAGGATCTACTCCTTCTGAAAACAACAATAGTGATGACTTTGACTACGATGATGAGTTGTTTAATCCTAACGTTGGGCAAAGGTACGGGCTAAACCCCGCTCATGCTAATGTTAATGGATCTTTTTACATTGATGAGATAAGAGGCTTTATTAGATTTAGTTCTAATATTTCAGGTAAAACTGTGATACTAAAATACATAAGTGATAGCTTAGGTACAGATGCTGAAATGCAAGTTCATAAGTTTGCAGAAGAAGCTATGTACAAATATATAGCTCATGCAATTTTATCTACAAGAGCTAATACACCCGCAGGTTTAGTAGCTAGATTTAAAAAAGAAGCTTTTGCGGCTAAAAGAACTGCTAAGCTAAGGTTATCTAACATCAAGCTACAGGAGATAACGCAAACGTTGAGAGGCAAGTCGAAACAAATTAAACACTAGTAAATGGCAGAGTTCAAAAGAAATTTTCTCAAAGGTAAAATGAACAAAGACCTTGATGAGAGGTTAATTCCTGACGGAGAATATAGAGATGCTTTAAACATTGAGGTTTCTACTTCTGAAGGATCTAACGTAGGCTCTGCTCAAAACTTAAAAGGTAACATTATAGTTACTGACAATGAAAAGCTCCACCAAAGCGCTAATGAAATAGATCTTAGAGGTGGTTATATCAACTTTACAAGCACAGGTCAAGATCCGTTAGACTATGGGTTAGCATCTTTTACTAATATAACTAAAGATTCTATAACTTTCAAAAACACACTACAAGACTCGCCAGGTGGGCTTGTTAAGTGGCAAGTTCCAGGATTACTAATAGTAGGTAGGAGTTATAGTGTTTCTTTTGATGTGTCTGACGTAAATGTTAAGAATGTAGGAAGTGGATCTGGCGGCATGGGTCTAACATCAAGTTTTGGTAACGATTTAAGATTTGAGGTTTCCTCTGCTTCAGCTACGACCGGAGCGTCAGCGTCTATATCCGGCAGCTTTACGGCTCAAGGTACACAGCTAAACTTATTCTTTAGAATAAATTCATCTGGTACTATTTCTAATTTTTCATTAATTGAGCAGTTTGTTCAAAATCAAAACAGCTTTAACGAAAAGTTTTCTCATGCAGATGCTACTACGGTGGGAGCTTATACTGACGAGTCTACTGGTAAAATATATAACTTTGTAGCTAACGCTAGTTCACTGAGTCAAGACGGAACCTTTGGGGCTTTTACTAGATCTACCGGAGTTAAGTCTGATGTAATAACCGAGTATACTCCGAGCAAATCTACAGATTCAGGAACTACTCTGCCTATACTATCAGATGTGTACAACGTTAGAAGAGCGCCTGCAGTAGAACAAACTGAGGTAAGCAAAATAACAAATCTTCCAACAGAGCTAATAAATCCTACCTCAGTTAGTTTAGGTAGAAAAGCATCTAGCATTAGAAAAGGAATGAGAGTTCAGTTGCTAGATCCTAGTGGCGTTGACTTGTACGGACCTAATAATAATATTTTTGTTACTAAAGTAGAAAATATATCATCTACCATCGTGGGTGATTCCACCACAGGAAGCTACGTTGGAATAGTAACTACTACTCCAGCCCCAGTGTTGATGAGTCAAACTTTAATAGACACGGGATGCGTTTATAGTTTCTCCTCAAAAAGAATACTAAACTTTTCTACCGGAAGTTCAGAAAAAGAAAATGGAGTAGAATTTACTAGCACTCCTAAGCAAACTAACATAACTGCTATAAACTTAGTAGAAGATAATTTATTTTTTACTGACAGCAGAAATGAACCTAAAAAAATAGCGTTAGATAAATTTAGAAGCAACGATAACTCTATATACTCTCACTCTATATTTTCTTACAAAAACAAGTCTGACGGAAATACTATAGAAGGTTTTTTAAAAGAAGAATATATAACTGTCATTAAACAAAGTCCTAAAATAGAACCTAAAGTATCTGCTATACTTTTTAAAAGACCAGGAGGAACTGTTATTGATACTGACGGCGGTGGTGCTGATAGTGGATTAAATCCTGGGCATTTTACTACAGACACAATATCAGCGTATGCTCAACGAAAGGTTGGTGGAGGAGCAGGAGAAAACTTTGACATAAATGATGTTACGGTTGGAGGAGAGTTTATTATAATAGCAGTTAACCAAGATAACGGCGACGTTGTTAAGCCTAACTTTTTAGTTGGAGACATAGTAATTTTAGTTAATGTAGGTGGATCTGATAGCTTCACTGGTATAATTACCACAATAGGCTCTGGGACTGATAACATAACGTTCAACGTGTTTACCCTGCAAGTTCTCGACATAAGCCAAGCAGGAGATGAAGAAGCAGGTGCTAGCTTAGCTGGAATATGGACTCTTTCTTTAAAACAAAAAGACTCTTTGTTTCCTAGAAAGTTTGTTAGTTTTGCATACAGATACAAATACGTAAGCAAACAGTATTCTGCTATATCTCCTTATTCTAAAACTGTGTTTACACCTGGATATTATTCTTATAGCTCCAACGAAGGCTTTAACCTAGGTATGCAGAACTTAATAAAAGGCATAGAAGTTAGTGACTTTATACCAATCAATATTCCTTTAGATGTAGTTGAAGTTGAGCTTTTGTTTAAAGATAACAACTCTAGTAAGCTTACTTCTATTAAGTCGATACAAAGAGATGAAAGTTGGGGAACTAGCACTGGCTTTGAAACGGTTGATGCTAAGCCTTTTGGAGAATCTATACCTGAAGATCAACTATTAAGGTCTTGGGACAACGTTCCTGTTAGAGCTACCGCACAAGAATTTTCTTCATCTAGGTTGATGTATGGAAACTATGTAGAAAACTATGACTTAAAAGATAGCAATGGAAAATTTGTTAAATCTAGAGTACAATACGGATCAGAAAAATATAATAAAAACTTAAGCATTACAGCAACTGTTCACAATGGCGTGAACGCTGAAAGAAATAGAGAAACAGCAACACAATCACAGGCAAACGCTAGCTTGCCACTGGTAGCTTACGGTAGTACGCAGCAGTTCTATCCTTACGCTTGGAATCAAGATAACAATCACAACAACAACCACACTTTGTTTTCTTTTTGCAACAACGCAAAACCTAGGATAAATAGAAACCCTGACAAGCAGCAGAAAGCTTCAGAAAGACTTAGGTATTGGTCTGGACACCAACTCTTGTTTGCCAATCAAGAAAATAACGACCCTGGAAATAACTGGAACGGATGGTCTTTTGTTGTTCCTGAGGAAATGACAGATGGTCAAGTAATTAGCTTTAGCGTTGCTTGTAGAGGATATTTCGCGAGTCCATTCACAAACGCTGCAGCCTCAGGCACGGATATTGATGATATAGGAGACTACTATAGAATGTCCAACACTGTTGCGGTAAAGATTAGGCTTCGAGAAATAGATGAATTTGGACAAGCGGTAGGCTTTAATTACGCTAACAGCTACAGTAACGCTGGTACTGGCAATAACATACCGAACGATCTAGTATCAGATAGTTCTACTGGCTTTGGGTGGACTGATAATGCCGTTGCTACTGCCGAATCCTCTTCGCATTTTTGGGGTTGGAGACCTAATGCACT
>Ga0209815_1000764_pt1 | contig 22882 bp, 30 predicted proteins | sample CoawatmetaG00DNA_FD_187507 | JGI IMG/M metagenome (GOLD analysis project Ga0209815, IMG submission 187507) | Marine microbial communities from the West Antarctic Peninsula - Coastal water metaG002-DNA (SPAdes) (version 2) | ecosystem: Environmental > Aquatic > Marine > Coastal ...
TAGTGATGTTCTATATAAGAGTAGTAACAGACTTGTAAAATTAGGTAAGGAAATGGAAGTTGGATTATTCAAATCTAATGTATCAGTGATGCCACCAAAGATAAAGGGGTTGATGAAGCTATACACTAAGTTCACAGCATTGATGAGTAAACTTAGAGGAACCGGTGAACCAATTAAAACATTATCTGGAATAATGGGTCCTCATTCATTCTTTGGTATCGGTCAAAGTACAATGTTTAAATCTACTTCCGGTATACATAGAGATTCATATTTCTTACACTTACCAGAAAGCCCGTACAACAAAACGGGTGCAACTAATCATCACGATTCTGACAAAATATCAGAAGCATCGAAGGGTAAAGGGAAAGATTTAAAAGACTTCACACTAGAAACAGATTTAGCAGCTGGTCTATATAATCAAGTAGGTCAAAGTGAATGGCCAAAAAGTAGTGGTACTATTGCAAAAGATAGGATTGAAGAATTTAATGTGATGGAATATAAAGATGTAGTTAAATTTGGAGAAGTACCCGGCAAGAAATTCAGAGATTTCAGAACGAAGGATGAGAATGATTCATACACAAAGAGCTACATATCCAGACTTGGTATGCCAGATTATGGAGCAACAAAACCTGGAGAATCAGAATCAGATTTAGACATCGGTGTTGATATGGTTAAAGTGATTGTCGCTGGAATAACATTCAGATCTTATATTGAAGATATTCAAGATGATTTGAGTATATCTTGGACGGGAGTGAAATATTCTGGTAATGCTGCAAGTTCATATATGTTTGATTCTATCGGTAGGAATTGGGGGTTGACACTAACACTACCGGCTTTCACATCAGAAGAATTGAAACAGAATTACAAGAATGTCAATTCTATAATGGGTAAAGCTTCACCCGCAATATTCGGAGAAATTGCAGGGGGACAATTCCACAACATTACTGTAGGTGATATATGGGACGATGTTCCTATTATATTGGAAAAGGTTACCCCTAAATATAACTTAGATAGTTGGGATATAGGATTAGGAGAAGACAAAGAAACATCCAACTTAGAATTGCCTATGCATATGACATTAGAGTTGGGTGGTAAATTCTTAGTTAATAATGATAAACAAGTGTGGCAACAAGGTGGAAGATTTTTCTCTAATAGAGTTATAGATTAATGGGTAGAAATTCAAACAATAAAACGAAAAAGACTAGTAGGTTCAATGATAGACCTAAGATAGTATACAAGACGGTTGTATATCCAAAGATAGATAGACATGTTACGGATATATACATAGATGTGTTGCAATCAGATAGATTAGATAATTTAGCATTTAAGTATTATAGTAATGTTAGATTGTGGTGGATTCTAGCTGAAGCAAATAAGTTAGGTAAAGGGTCACTATATATTCCTACTGGGAGGAGAATAAGAATACCTCATCCAGACAGAGTTGGAGATATAGTAACTGATTTGAGTGATTCTATGAATAAGAGGTTATAAACTATGGCAGTAAATATTAATGGGAGTGCAATGCCTCCTAAATTGATGAGCGAGTTGGAGATTAGAGGAAAATCAAGTAATGCATCTCCTTGGAAAGCTAGCAAGAGACCTTGGATTAAATTACAGTCTAATGCAATGTATGAGGGTGGTGGAGAATTACCTCTTACCACTCTATTTGGAGGAAAAGATACTTGGACGAAAGAGGGTATGCACGATACATCTGGGAGAATTGTACCTAAGGGAGGAGTAACTGGTGTTAAGGTATCCACCACAGGAACAGCAGGTACTATGAGGAAGGTTGATGTATCGTTTAAAATGTACTCAATAGAACAGCTTAAGAATGCCAGAAAAGCATTTCTTATTCCAGGAATGACTGCAATTGTGTCTTGGGGTTGGAACATCAAATCGGATGGTACTCCAACAACTCAACTATCCACAACATCATTTGTAAATGGAATGGGGAAGGCTCAGCAAGTAATTAACACCTGGATAGAGGGAAATGATTATGCTACTGATGCATCATTTGGATTGATATCAGATTTCGGTTGGACATTCGATCCTTCTGATGGGTCATTCGATTGTAAAATATCCATGCAAACTCCATCGTCAGCATACCTCACAACAAGTATTGATGTTGCAAGTGGAAAGAATTGCGGGTGCAAAAGTTCAGAAGATGAAGCAGAAGAAGGAGATGGAGCAGGTTCTTGGGTTAAGCAAGCGATAAAGAATCAAGCTGATGAGAAGATAAAATTAGGTAAACCATGGACGTCAGGTGGTAAATTTGCAGGTACAGCTATACAATTAGATGAAGAAGATAAAGAGGAAACCGGTTGGTGGGCAAGTAAGTGGAATTGGATGTTTGGTGCTAAAAATAGGTATGTTACTTGGGAGTGGTTCGAATCGAATGTAATGACGTCGGGATTAGCTCCCGAAGGTTCATTCAAGGATATTATAGCTAAAGCTGGTGGATCGACGATGCAGGAAGGAAATGGATTACATAATAAAGTCTGGAGATTAGATAGTACTGGCACAAAGTTAAATCTCCCAATCGCCCATGTGGCAAACATATTCTCTGCAGATCCGTGGGTTTGTTTGATACCAGGAAATTATCATTGGGAAATATGTGGTGGGAAATACTATGGTGTTAGTGCACAAATAGATTATACAGGAGCATTGCCAAAACAAGACAATAAAGGTGGTGAAGTGAATCTAACAGACATGTTAATAAACACACATTTTCTATGGAACACATACTTAGAATCAGATAAGATGGACGACTTTTTAATGAAGCTCCTTAATGGTATGTCTGATGCGTGTGGTGGGATATGGGAATTCGGTATTGTATCTGATCCAGATAATCCACATGTAATAAGAATCCAAAACAAAAGGCAAAAAGTCAAGGCTAGTGTGAAACAATTTAAGTTGTTCGGATTGAATTCACCGGCTAGAAGTTGGGGTATGACAACCGACATGCCAGCTGATTTGAAGAATTCAATAATGATGGGAGCTAATAAAGAAGCTGGTAGTGGTAATGTAAGTGATACATCGGAAAGAGTGTGGGGAATTTATGGTGGGAATATTGCAGATAAGTTATATAAGGGTATAAAATTATCTACAACGTGCACAAAATCTGAGGGTACGGAGGATTGTCCAGGTGGTAAAGGTAATAGTGAAAAAATAACAGTTCCATTAGCAGTAAAGCGTCTGAAAAATGCGGGGAAAGAATTAGCTAGGCAGAGAGACCCCGAATCGGTGGATGAAGCTAAAGGTTGTCTGAGAGCTTTGTTGGCGGTTGGAATGGATGATGATGAAGAAGGAGAACAATTAATACCTATTGGGTTTGAGGGTACATTTGATGGTATCGGAGGATTCAAATGGGGGCACTTATTAAAAGTAAAAGAAGTAACGGATTTAATGTCTATTGATTACCATGCATTCCAAGTAACATCGGTAACTCAAGATGTATCCATTAGTGATTGGACAACATCTATTGAAACTGGATTAAGAATGAGAGGGGAAGAGGGTTAGTAAGAATGAGAGTATATAGAAAAAAATACATATCCAAATCTTATACCCCCGGTAAGGAGTATATGGTGTTAGATAAAGATGGGGTGTATCAAGAATATATAGGTACAATAACATCATATTCAAATATACATTATGGGTGTAACGAATTGTCTGTAGAGAACGAAAGAACTCAAAAATTATTCCCGTACAGAGATAATGTAAATGGTGGTATATATGGTCAACTGAAAAAGGCTTATAAGGTAGATTTTGAAGAGCCAATACCTTTCCAACATAAGCTAACAGAGAAGGAAATGGAGGATAATAAATACTCTGTGTTTTTTGTATTGAATACTACAACCAAAAGTATTATGGAAGTAAGCAAAGGTACATACAAAAGAATAAATAAATCAAATTCCCCATACAGTAAAATATATAAATTGGTAGAATTGAAATTGAAACTAGATAACTTTTCAGCTGATGCTAACCTTGCTGCTTTGGTGGAAGGATTAGATGTTATCCCAGAACTAGATGAACATATCACAACATTAGAATATCTATCTAATCCATACATATCTCCATCCGAAGGATCTTATGTACCAGATATCACTATACCAAAATAAACCCAACCTTTGTTGCATATTCGAGTTTTTTTCATTATATTTAATTAAAAACTAAATTAATAGTAATAGTAATAGTTAATAAATAATAAGTTAATAAAACATAATCTATTACACATAGATAAAATAGTTATATATGAAAGCAGAATACACGAATACCCAGATCAAGTATTACTTGGACAACAATAAGGCATTAGATATGGATACAATCTATACTAAAGCACACATACACTTCCTTAGGATGTATGGAGACAGATCGGATATTATGGATATCATTCCTCAGTGTAAACATAGGGAATTATCTAGTGATATTAAACACCTCATATCTTCAGAAATTACAGACAATGATGTTTTAAATTACACTAACAACACAATCAACCAATTCAGAAAGATTGAAGAAGCAGGACTATATACTTCAGCTGGATTAGAGTTTACAAGATACAATCTATTCACAAGAACTGGAAGACCATCTAATTCAAACAACGGTATCAACTATGCAGCATTGAAAAAGGATGATGGATCGAGAGATAGGTTCATCAGTAGGTTTCCAGGAGGAGTTTTAGCTGACTTCGATTTTGATGCTTACCACCTCAGATTGATATGTAACCTTATAGATTACAAACCACCTACTGAAAGCTTCCATGAACATTTGGGAGAAATTTACTTTGATACAAAAGAAATAACCCCCGAACAATATGACGAGTCCAAAAAGATAACATTCAGAATACTTTATGGTGGGGTACCGAAAGAATTAGAATCTGTACCATACTTCTATGCAGTGAAGGAATATATAGATAAACAGTGGATATCATTCAAATCAAATGGATACATAGAGACACCTATATTCAAACGTAAGTTGTATCAAAAGAATTTCGATAAGATGAATTCTCAGAAACTATTCAATTATATGATTCAAGCTTACGAGACGGAAATGAATGCAACGAAACTAAAAGAATTGTTTGGACTATTGGATGGTAAGGATAGTAAAATGATCCTATACACATACGATTCATTCTTGTTCGACATAAGCCCTAATGATGGGAAAGGCTTGATCAAGAAGATACAAAAAGTTTTAGAATATCCAACGTCAATTCACATAGGTAAGAACTATGGGAATATGGTGATCTATACTGGGTAGACATATATTTATATCAGAACAAACAATAGTTATATGAATGGGACGATATATGAACATAGATAAAATAATTACCGAACTAAGTTATAGGGTTTCAGATGGAACTCCCAACTTATCAAATCACATACACATATTAGAATTGAAATCCATACTATTGGAATTCGGTTACAGTCCTACATTTATAAAATCTTTCATCAACGAAATAGATGATAAAGAAACATTCCTAGCCATCAACAAAGACACAAAACAAACCTCAACATTCTCGTCAGAAGAAAATAGAGATAAAGCTATAAAATCTGGAACACATACAGAGCATGAACCTAAGGAGGATGGCAAAAGTGAATTACATGGTGATGAGACAGTAAAGGGTGCTCATATGTTTCAAGATGATGAGAATAGTAACGGTAAACCTAAAGGTAAAGGGGAAGTAGATTCAAGTGATGACATCAGTTATCATGACGAATTAAAAAACGAGCATAAAGCCAGTGAAGTATTTAAAAAACAGTTTGCTGATGTGGAGAGTCAATTACAGACTGGATTGGATGTCGTCAACTCGAAGGAAACACAACAAAGAATAGTTGACACAAAGAAGAATGTCAGCACAGTAAGCAATCTACTTCCAAGTGGAGTAAAGTTATCTTTGGGATCTAAGAGTAGTGATATATCTAAAACAAATATAATGGATGTTATGTTCAACGATCGTAAACAATTCAATTTTCACTTTGAAGTTGGTGATACAAAAAGATCTGCAACTATCGAAAAACTAGTAAATGAGTTGGAAAGTAAAGGGTGGGAAATATCTAATTTCGACTCAAAAAAACTAACCGCAATATCTCCAGAAGGTAAAAAATATTCCATCCATTCTAAACCATCGAGAGAGAATAGTAAAAAACAAGCAGGGGAAGCAACCGCTTACGAAGGCACAGTTGCATTGTCATATGCAATAGCAGCATCTGGCATAGACTCGTCGGAATGGGGTAATGTTATAGAAGAGTTAGTTAAGAATGGAACCTATACGACACCAGAAGGTGTTACTGTAGATACAAACGACTTAAGAGCAGACGCAGGGCTTTGGTTTTCCAATGTAGATAATATATCTAAGGTGAAGGAAAATCTTGATGAATTACTAAGGAACGAAAAACTAGCGGTAGAGATGGCGACAGCAAAAGATTTAATGAGCAAGATGAATCTACCCAAAGGAACCAAATTAAAGATTAATTGTGAGGGTGGTTTAGATACAGATGAATTTAGAGCCGACATAGTTATATATGCAGAAACTCCTAAAGGTGAGAGAGTAGCACTAATAGGATCTTCGGTGAAGGATGGTAGTTCGATGCAGTTAGGACAATTGGGACCACGAAGAGCTGTCGATGCAATAGAGAATACCGAAGCTGGAAGTGATGAAAGAAGAGAAGCTATCCGTGATGGTGGTTACGAACAACAAATCCAAAAACTCCCAGCAAAGATGAGAGATAAATTCAGAGATAGTATTGTCAACCTCGAAGATCCAGAACAAATCCATCAAGCTATGTTGGATAGCCTATTAGAATCAGCAGAAGAAACTCCTGAAGTTTTATATGATTTTATGGTGTTCAATATAGTTGGTACAAATCCACCTGAGGGACTTCAAGGGTTTATGTACCAGAATAAAGATAAGATAAGAAAAATTCCATTACCAGGAAGTGAAGATGGTGATAAGATATTAGACAACATTAAAAGATTATCCAAAGAAGGTAGGATCAGAAAATCGAAAGATCCTAAAAAGTCATCATTCTTGATGTATGTAGATGAAGATGGTAAAGAGCACCCAATAATGAAAACGAGAACTAAGAAAACGAGAGATGGGAAAATTGAAAGAACATATATCGAAAAAGGTGGTACAAAGTCAGTACTATTCAAATTGTTGGAAGGTGAAATAGGTAATTAGGATATATAAATGAGAACCCAATTACTCTGTACATTCACTAATGTGGAAACACTAAATCAAACAGTAGATACTATTCAAAGATCATATGAGATAGTTTATGGAAAGATATTCATACTATCTAATACAGAAAACAAAGAAGATGTAATGTGTACATACAATATAGAATATGGCAACTCAAGAAGTGGAGTAGCGGGGACAATATCACTACACAGAAAGAAACATACAAACACACTATATACGATCAATGCTTTGAATGAAGCTATCAAATCTCACAACAACGGACTACTAGATAAGTCTTTCCAATTAGATTGGGAGACGTATAAGGATTGTATACTCTTAACCAATGACAATGGGTTAAAGAAGATCAACACTACGATAAGGGATATAATCAGAACCAATAGGAAATAATCACTCTTTCTGTTGCATATTTAATTCTTTTTCCTTATATTTATAGTAATAATAACAATTAATAAATAAACTATACAAAATGAATAAACTAGTTTTATCGATAGGATTATTCCTATTCGCTCAAACCATTACTTGGTTCCAAACCAACGGACAATTCGTCTGGAAATGGTTTCATCAAAATCCACTTATATTATCTATAACTGGAGGTACAATAATTTCATACACATTTATATTAGGAACTGGATATGCCTACGAATACTTCGGTACCGTTTGGCCTGGTAGGTTCTTGGCATTCTCTATGGGAATATCATCGTATGCTTTATTGACGTGGTTGATAATGGGTGAAGGAATTACAATCAAAACAGCCATATCATTATTGTTAACGTTGTGTATAGTTTGTATACAAATATTTTGGAAATAAGTTGGTAAAGTGAGGAATATTCCTTATATTTACCTTAGTAATAATTAATAATAAAAAGGAGAACAATATGATTTCAATTGAAAACATGCAAACTATTCTTACAGAACTACAAGGAGACATCGATAAGTTTAACGGTGGTAATGCTTCAGCTGGTACTAGGATTAGAAAAGCAATGCAGGAAATGAAAGGTCAAGCACAAGATCTTAGAAAAGAAGTGCAAACAATTAAAAATAACAAATAATTAATAACTAAAAAGAGAAAAAATTATGGCATTAGATTTAGATGCAATCAGACGTAAACTTTCAGGTTTACAACAACAAACAGGAAAATCAAATACACTTTGGAAGCCTGAGGCTGGAAAGAATCAAATTAGAATCGTTCCTTACCAATACAATAAAGCAAACCCATTTTTGGAAATGTACTTCCACTATGATATCGGAAAGAAGAATTACTTATCTCCAGTAACATATGGCGAAGCAGATCCAGTAGAAGAATTTGCACAACAATTAAAAGCAACTGGAAAGTCCGATGACTGGAAGTTAGCTAAAAAATTAACACCTAAGATGAGAGTGTATGTACCAGTAATTGTACGTGGACAAGAATCAGAAGGTGTTAAGTTATGGGGATTCGGTAAACAAGTATATACAGAATTATTAGGTTTCGTAGCAGATCCAGATTATGGAGACATTACTGACTTAACTAGTGGTAGAGATATCACCGTTGAATACACTCCAGCAGAAGGTGTAGGAAACTTCCCTAAAACTGGAATTAGAGTTAAACCAAACCAATTACCTGCTACGACAGATCAAGGACTAGCTGATAAGATTATGAACCAACAAAAAGATATCTTCACGATATTTAAGAAGGTTTCTTATGACGAATTAAAAGGTCACTTACAAACTTGGTTAGAAGTTGGAGACGATAATGCAGAGCCAGTTGTTACAAATAATGCTCCTGCGGCTGCAACTAACACTACGGGTACTGGTGATATCAATACAGCATTCGATAGTTTATTTAACTCATAAAGGGGAATATTAATATGGCAAGAAAAGTAAAAGAAGAAGAAGTCGGAGCTTTAAGTAAGCACGATGAGTTGGCAAATGTATTGGCAGATTCGTTAAACAAGAAGTTTAAAAAGGATGGTAAGGTAGCTTACTTCCTGGATGGATCAGAAGATACACCAACAGATTTAACTGAATGGATTTCCACTGGATCTTCATTACTAGACTTAGCAATATCTAATAGACCTAATGGTGGTATTCCGGTTGGGCGTATCACAGAGTTGACAGGGTTAGAAGCAAGTGGGAAGAGTTTAATAGCTGCCCACTTGCTAGCTAACACTCAGAAACAAGATGGGTTAGCAGTTTACATCGATACTGAAAATGCAATGAATGAAGAATTCTTGAGAGCAATCGGTATTGATTTGAATAAGATGTTGTATATACAATTGGAAGCGATCGAAGATATCTTTGATGTTATTGAGAATATTATCACTAAGGTGAAGGAATCAAACAAAGATAAACTAGTTACTGTTGTTGTAGATTCAGTTGCTGCAGCTACAACGAAGGTAGAACAAGCTGCTGATTATGAAAAAGATGGTTGGGCTACATCCAAAGCAATTATACTATCCAAAGCAATGAGAAAAATTACTCAGATGATTGGAAGAGAAAGAGTTGCTTTAGTATTCACAAATCAGTTGAGAGTTAAGCTGGGTGTAAGTTTTGGAGATATCTATACTACGAGTGGGGGGAAAGCTTTAGGCTTTCATGCATCTTGTAGACTTAGGTTAAAAGCTGTAGGTCAAATCAAAGCTAAGATAAATGGATTTGAACAAGTTATAGGAATCAAAACAAGAGCTAAGATTGTTAAGAATAGGATGGGACCTCCTTTAAGAGAGGCAGAGTTTCACATATTATTCAAGTCAGGAATAGATGATTATGGATCTTGGTTACAAGTAATGAAAGACTACAACCTAGTAGCTCAAGGAGGAGCATGGTATACCTATACAGACGAAAAAACTGGCGAACAAATTAAATTCTTATCTAAAGATTTTGAAAGCAAAATTTTAAGTGATGAATCTCGTAAGGATGATATTTATAGTAAGATATGTGATGAGCTAGTTATGTCTTATGATATAGACAGTATTGGAATAGATGATGTAGAAGTTGGAAATGATGATGTACCTATTGGATAGGTAAAAATTTTGGGTGTGGCGGAAAGTTCACTGATATCTAACCGATTGAAGTAAACTATGGAAGACGCAAAATCTCAGAGTATCGAGATTATATAATGAGAGACTTAACGGAAACTCACAATTCTTAAAGACTATAAGAATTGAATAATGGTTTTTTAAGTGTTTAACCAACCAAGCAATAGTTGAAACACTGGGGGTTCGAATCCCCCCACCCAATCAAAATAAGTAAATTATGAATAGACACCAATACACAGTAATGAGAACTAATGGTCAGTTTGACACCAGTCTATTGTATAATCACTTTGTAACCAAAGGTGGGAATCTTCCATCGAACATATTTACATTGGCAATACAAATGCTACCAGAATTACCAGGGATTATGTTAGAATCGTTGGATCAAGAATTCAATGTAACTAGATTGGAGGATAGTATGGGTCGTACTATAAAAGTGTATTAAAATGGTCCCTTCGTCTAACGGTTAGGACATATGGTTTTCATCCATAAAATAGGAGTTCGATTCTCCTAGGGACTACAAATCAAATTCTAAGAGATCTAAATGAAAAAGCTAATCACAATACTAATGTTAATCACTTCTGTTTGCTATAGTCAAACTATGTATGAATCTAATGTATCCAAATTGTGGGAATGGAATGGGGAAACATACAAACTAGAAAAGAAGGAAGATATTAAAGTAGTTGTGTCTGTACACAAAGAATATATTGTGGTAATTCTCAACAGAGAAGAGATATTCCAAACTTGGTGGATACTAATCCCAGAGTGTGACGAAGCATTCGATTGTTACATTACAGAAGGAGATTTATCTAAGGTGTGTATATTTTACGATAGAAAATCTATAATATTCTGGACTAGATCTAATGGTGCAGGAAGATTCACGAGGGGATTAGAAATGGTAGACATAAAAGAATATACAGATAAACAGTAAAAAAGTTGCTAGTCTCATTTATTAGGGTGATCTTTATAGTATAAAAAGGGAAGAGGTCTCCTTAATTCTGATCTCATCGTAAAAAATAAAACTATGAAGAAGGTAACAAAAAAAGAAATAGGAAAACAAATCACTAATGGGGTTGTAAACTTCATGGCAAGCAAAGGTTTTACAGAAGTAGATGATCAAGGTTATACTATAGAATTCCTCAATCCTGACTATACTGGAGATGATGATTATATGGAAGCAACAATAATATTCTATAAAGGAACACTTGGCTGTAATTCAGATCCTTATTTAACTGCAGGTCCTGGCTACGGTAATTACACAGCACCAGAAGACTTTGAAGAAGTTACAACTGAAGTGGAATACTATTTAGATCAACTAATTAAAAAATTATCGTAAAATGTCAATAGAAACAACTAAAAACTTAATGAAGCTAGATAGATTCGTGCTTCAAATGAAATCGACATCATCTCTATTGAAGAAGAAGGAGATAATAGAATCGATTAAAGGTGATGAATTCATCACGAAAGTATTACACTATACATACAACACATTCTTAAAATTTAATGTCACATCTAAGAATTGCAAAAAGAACACAGGCTTATTCAAGTATAATACACACAAAGATATTTTTAGTTTATTGGATGGTCTAAATAATAGAACATTCACTGGTCATGATGCAATAGCACAAGTTAATGGGTTTGTAATTAATCATATCCAATATCGTGATCTAATTTATTCCATAATTGATAGAAATCTAGAAATTAGAGCTTCTGAATCAGTTATCAATAAAGTTATACCAAATTTAATTCCAACATTCGATGTAGCCTTAGCAACCAAATACGAACCTAAATTCTGTGACTTCGAGAATGAAGAGTGGGTTGGAAGTAGGAAACTAGATGGTGTGAGATGCATCATCAGGAAGGAAAATAATAATATAAAAGCATACTCGAGGCAAGGGAATGAACTGACTACAATACAAAGAGTTTTAGATGATGTGAGTACTATACCAGGAGACTTTGTATTAGATGGAGAGATCTGTTTGATGGATAATGATGGGAACGAACACTTCCAAGGTTTAATGAAACAGATCAAAAGGAAGAACCATTCAATCAAAAATCCTAAGTATGTTATATTCGATTATCTAACATTAGAAGAATTCGATACAAAGGTTGGAACAACTAACCTAGAAGAAAGATACACAAATATTCAGGGATGTGATTTAACTGAAACAAATACGTTGAGTTTACTGGAACAACATCCAATCGAATCGAACGAACAATTATCTGAAATGATTGCTGATGCTGAAGAGAAGGGATATGAAGGAGTGATGCTAAGGAAGAACTCGGGGTACGAAGGAAAGAGATCTAAAAACTTACTGAAGTGTAAGAAGTTCTTCGATGCAGAATATGTAGTACAAAGTGTAGATTTCGAGACACATAGAATAATCAGAGAAGGTAAAGAAGTGTTGATGCCTATGTTAGCTCAAGCATACATAATGCATAAGGGTAATGAGGTTGCAGTAGGATCTGGGTGGTCTCAAGAACAAAGAATAAGATATGAAGCTAAGCCACAGGATTTGATTGGTAAGACTATTACGGTTCAATATTTTGAGGAAAGTAAAAATAAGAATGGAGAATTGTCTTTAAGATTTCCAACAGTCAAGTATGTATACGAAAATGGAAGAAACGTTTAATATGACAAAAGAAGAATTGAAAGATATGATGAAAGGATACATACAAGATGCCACTCAACAAGATGTACCTAAGCTAGCTCTGTTAGATAGGATGATGGAAGACATAGAGTCGTATGCAAACAAGAGGGTAGTAACAGGAACCAAGAGTGGTCCGTATTGGGATAGAATCAATATATCCCCCAACAAACAGTAGTGTTGTTTAACATACTCATGTACTATGTGGTATTCGCCATAATAGTGTCTCTATTGACCAGAAAAATAAATCGGAAATAAGTTGCTAGTCTCAATTATATTTCTGATCTTTATAGTATAAAAAGGGAAGAGGTCTCCTTAATGGTCTCAAAATTAAAAAAATTAAGATGAACACATTACCAAAAACTACAGAGATGTTACATACATTATCTATAGAGCAATTAAAAGAATTAAAAGGACAGATCAATCAGATGATCGAATTGAAGGGAGGAACCAAAAGTACACTAAAGTTGGGGCAAGAAGTGATGGTTAATCATCCTAGATTGATGGGGCGTGAAGGTGTAATCACAAAGATAAACAAAACTAAATGTAAGGTTAGCTTTGATGGAGAAATCTTCAATGTACCATTTGAAATGATTGAATCAATATAAACTAAAACAATAGATATGAAAGATACATACACACTACAATCATACTCAGAATCATTCAACTCAATAAATAGCTTGGTCAATTTTGCCATCGAAGAAGGTATATGTCCAAGCTGTGAAATCCTGAAAAACGGAGAGAAAACAGGAGAATATATACAAGAGTACCTGAGACAATAGATGCACCACCCAATAATTATTATTTCCGATCCAGGAGATGAACAACAAGGAGAACACATAACTATTCAAATAAAATAGATTGTTTTCCTTTTTTATTCCAATTAATTTCCGTATATTATACATATGAAAAAAGACTACATAAGCATACTAGCTAACCTAAAAGAATCAGATTCAGCTAGTTTAGAACCAAACGATAGAATACTAATCGTAGATGGACTAAATACATTCATCAGAGCATACACAGTAAACCCAGCAACCAATGATGATGGAGTACATATCGGAGGTATATCTGGATTCTTAATGTCAGTTGGTTTTGCAATCAAGAATATAAAACCAACAAGAGTTATTATTTGCTTTGATGGCAAGGGGGGATCAGCCAAACGCAGAAAGATATTCCCAGACTACAAAGCTAATAGAAGAGTTAAGAAACACATATCGAGATTTGGATCCACACTATGTCAATCAGATGAAAGGATTTCTATGGGACAACAGATACATAGACTAACTGAATATCTAGATCAACTTCCAGTAACAGTTATGGCTCCGGAGAACATTGAAGCAGATGATGCAATAGCATATCTAAGTCAACAAGTTTATCCTAAGAGTGATTGTTTTATTATGTCATCGGATAAAGATTTCCTACAATTAGTAGACGATAGGGTTCAAGTTTGGTCTCCAACAAAGAAAATATTATACTTTGAAGATACAGTTAAGAATGAATTCGATATCCCGATAGACAACTTCCTACTATTCAGAACAATGAAAGGAGATCCATCAGATAATATTCCTGGAATAAAAGGAGTTGGTGTGAAGACTTTGAAGAAGGTAATGCCTATGTTATTTGAACACAAGAAACTAACTATCGATGATATCATAAACCACGCAAACGATAACAGAGGGAAGAAAAAGATATACGATAAGATAGCGGATAGTGAAGATCTATTGAGATTGAATTATGACCTAATGCAATTGGGAGATGTCGATATACACGGAATTGCAAAGACTACAATTATGGAAGTAGCGAGAGGTCCAATATCAAGGTTGAAGAAGATTAAATTTATGACTATGGTATTAGAAGACAAGATTAATTCATCCATAAGAAATCCAGATTTATGGTTAAGACAAGTATTCACTACACTGGATGCAATGGCAGATAAGAAAGATAAAGATGACAGATAGACTAAGTGAATTTGGTTACACGTTCCAAATAAAGATCATAACGTGTTTATTTAATGATAGGAATTTCTTGCAACAATCACTGGACATACTAGATCCCATGTTCTTTGAGAATGAGTCTAATCAATACATAGTTAGAATCATACGAGACTACTTTACAGAATATAAGTCACCTCCTACAATGGAAGTGATGAAAGTTAAGTTAGCTGATATTGATGACAAGCTACTGAGATCCACTATAGTTGATAATATGAAGGAGTCTCTGAAATACTTAGGATCAGAAGATTTAGAATTCATTAAGGAAAAGACCATTGAATTCTGCAAAAACCAACAGATAAAAAAAGCAATACTTTCATCGGTTGAATTACTTAAGAATGGTCAGTATGATGAGATCAAGTATAAGATTGATGCTGCAATGACGGCAGGAGGTGATAGACAGATTGGACACGAATGGGCTGAAGATATTGATGCTAGATATGAGGAATCTGTTAGGGATGTTAAAACTACTGGATGGTCAGAGATAGATAATTTGATGGACGGTGGTTTAGGAAAAGGTGAGTTGGGAGTTGTTGTAGCACCTGCAGGTATTGGGAAGTCTTATCTCCTAGTTAATTTAGGGGTAGCAGCTGTAAAAGCTGGATTGAATGTGCTACATTATACTTTGGAATTAAATGAAGCGTATGTGGGGTTAAGATATGATTCGGTTATTACAGGAATTGCAAATCAAGAACTTAAGTATAACATAGATGACATTAAAAAGCAGGTTGAAAAGATTCCAGGTGATCTTGTTATCAAACACTATCCAACCAAAGGAGCTTCGATCAATACAGTTAGGTCACATATTGAGAAGTATAAGATACTTGGGAAGAAGCCAGACATAATTATATTAGATTATGCCGATCTACTCAAAGGTAATAGTAGTATGAGAGGGAAAGATCTAAGACACGAACTTGGAAATATATATGAAGAGTTGAGAGGGTTAGCTGGGGAATTGGAAGTACCGGTTTGGACAGCATCACAATCAAACAGAAGTTCAGCGTCGGAAGATATTATAGAAGCAGATAAGATTGCTGAGTCATACTCTAAGATTATGATCGCAGATTTTGTAATGTCGTTGTCAAGAAAGATAGAAGATAAGGTTAATGGAACAGGAAGAATTCATGTCATCAAGAATAGATTTGGACCCGATGGAATAACATTCCCATCTACAATCAATACCAACAATGGTAGTTTTGAGATAATGAACCAAGCTTCGGTACAAGGAGCAGTAGTACAACAAAGTATGGATAATAGTGAGGAAACTATTAGAAGAATATTGAAAAAGAAAATGGATAATTTCAACACTAACTAACTGTGAAATATATTTATACTAACACAACAATAAATTAAAAGAGAATGAAGGTTATGGATATATCGAATCAGATATTGTCGGATCTTACGGTCCACATGAAATACGCAAAATATTTACCAGAAGAAAAAAGAAGAGAGTCTTGGACAGAGTTAGTAGATAGAAATAAAGCTATGCATCTAAAAAAGTTTCCAGACTTGTCAGATCAGATTGAAGAAACATACAAACTAGTTTACAATAAGAAAATAGCACCATCTATGAGATCACTACAATTCGGTGGAAAGCCAATTGAAATATCTCCAAATAGATTATACAATTGTGCATACCTACCAATCGATAGCTTAGAATCATTCAGTGAAACTATGTTCCTATTATTAGGTGGTAGTGGGGTTGGATTCAGTGTACAAAAACATCACGTGGAAAATCTACCGGAAATTAATAAACCGTATCCGAATAGAACGAAAAGATACTTAGTTAGTGATAACATTGAAGGATGGGCCGATACAATTAAACTATTAATGAAATCTTATATGGGTGGTAGATCATCAAGAGTTATATTCGACTTCAGTGATATTAGACCGAAAGGTGCAAGACTAATTACGTCGGGAGGTAAGGCTCCAGGACCTCAACCATTAAAAGAATGTGTACTAAAGATCACAGGATTATTAGATGCTGTTGAAGATGGCGAGAAACTTTCAACAATTCAAGCACACGATATCATGTGTCACGTAGCTGACGCAGTATTAGCTGGAGGTATAAGAAGAGCAGCTTTAATTTCTATATTCAATGCTGACGATGATGATATGATTAGTGCTAAGGCTGGTAATTGGTGGGAGAATAATCCACAGAGAGGTAGAGCAAATAATTCTGCCTTACTAATCAGACACAAAGTAACCAAGGACTTCTTTATGGATTTATGGAAGAGAGTTGAACTAAGTGGAGCAGGTGAACCTGGCATACTATTCAGTAATGATAAGAATTATGGTACAAATCCTTGTGCTGAAATTGCTTTGAAACCAAATCAATTCTGTAACTTATGTGAGGTAAATGTAAGTGTATTAGATTCACAGGAAGACTTGAATGAAAGAGTTAAGGCAGCAACATTCTTAGGAACACTGCAGGCTTCGTATACCGATTTTCATTACTTGAGATCTGTATGGAAAGAAACAACCGAAAAGGAAGCTCTTGTTGGAATATCAATGACTGGTATTGGCTCGGGTGCAATATTAAAAATGGATATGGTTGAAGCAGCAAAGGTTGCTAAGAAAGAAAACGCAAGAGTTGCTAAGATATTGGGTATTAACAAAGCAGCTAGAATTACAACTGTGAAGCCATCGGGTACAAGTAGTATCGTAATGGGTACATCATCAGGTATCCACGCTTGGCATGCTAAATACTATATTAGAAGACTACGTGTAGGAAAGAACGAGTCTATATATGGATACCTTCAAGCATACCATCCAGAATTATTAGAAGATGATTACTTCAGACCACACGATACTGCAATCATTAGCATACCTCAAAAGGCTCCAAAGGGATCTATATTAAGAACTGAATCACCGATGGACTTATTGGAAAGAGTGAAAAGGGTAGCTATAGAGTGGGTTAAGACAGGTCACAGGAAGGGTAGTAATGGTCACAATGTATCAGCCACTATCTCCCTTAAGGATGACGAATGGAATGGTGTTGGAGAATGGATGTGGAGCAATAGAGATCACTACAACGGATTGTCAGTGTTACCATATGATGGAGGTACATATGTACAAGCTCCATTCGAAGATATTACAAAAGAGAAGTATGATGAAATGGCAAAGTCACTGAACAACATTGACTTGACAAGAGTTGTAGAATTAGAAGACAATACTGACCTCAAAGGAGAACTAGCTTGTGCTGGTGGTGCTTGCGAGATTAGCAGTCTATAAAAAATTAAAAATTAATCGTTATAAAGTTTCTAGTCTCAAATATTTTTCGTATATTGTATATAAATAAAAAATAAATATACTATGGGTGAACAGAAGCAAACTAAAGAGAAAAAGGTTATGGAATTATTAAAAAAAGCAAATGGCAATATGCCAAGAACAGAAGCTGAAAAAGCTACTATGATTGAGCAAGCATCAGTACATTATGGAAACTTCTTAGAAGCATTGGGCTTCGATTGGAGAGCAGATCAACACAGTGATAGAACTCCACAGAGAGTTGCTAAAGCTTGGGTAAATGATTTGATTGCAGGATCGATTGGAAAAGAACCTGAGATCACAGCATTCCCTAATGACGAAGGATATACTGGACTAATATGTCAAACAAGAATACCAGTAATGAGTATGTGTGCACATCACAACTTAACATTCTCGGGGGTAGCTCACGTAGCTTACATTCCAGGAAAAGAAAAGACTGATATGGTAGTTGGTTTAAGTAAACTGAATCGTATTGTTGACTTCTATTCGAGAAGACCAAACATTCAAGAATCATTAACAAAACAAATTCATGATCATATCGAAGGATTGTGTGAAGGACATAGAGGTGTAGCAGTGGTAGTTGAATCACAACACAACTGTGTTAAGTGTAGAGGAATCAAACACGATAGTGTAATGAAGACTTCTCAGATGTCAGGTTACTTCTGGGATAGTGCTACAACAAGATCGGAATTCTTTAGCTTAATCGATCAAAGTAGACTGTAATGAATAAAAGAATAACAGATTATAATAAAGTACTCCCTATACTAGAATTGTATAGGTGTGTACAATCTGAGGGTAGTAGGTTCGGAAGACCAACGATAGCAGTTAGAACTACCGGATGTACTCATAGATGTTATTTTGGAGCTGGTGGATGGTGTGATAGTTGGTATACTTCTATTCATCCCGAAAAGGGAGGACATACATTCCAAGACATAATTGATATATACGACGAAAATCCTCATGTAAAGGAAATGATGTTAACTGGAGGATCTCCTACGATGCATCCATCAATTGTAAACGAATTAACTCACTTTTGTAATGAGAGAGGAATAATCATGACAATTGAAACTGAAGGATCTCATTTCGTAAAGACAGATCATCCAATAGATCTAATATCACTAAGTCCTAAATTCAGTAACTCTATTCCAAAACTAGGAGCTAAGACACCTAAGGGAGTTGAAGTAACTGAGAAGATGATATCAACTCACAATAGAAAAAGGATGAATATCGAAGCGATAAAACAGACTTTAGATTATCATACCGATTATCATTACAAACCAGTTTGGGATGGAACTATGTCAAATTTAGATGAAATTGAAGCATTGAGATTAGAACTAAATATTCCTAAGGATAAAACTTATATTATGCCAGCAGGGGATAATAGAGAGACATTGATTATTATGTATCCAATAGTGTTTGAGATGTGTGCTGAGCATGGATACAATATGACTGGACGAGATCACATTATTGCATACGATACTAAGATAATGGTGTAATGACTGTAAAAGAAGTGTATGCTATATTAAAGGAAATTGAAGATCACGTAGAAGACACTTGCTGTACTGTAACTATGGATTCAGATGAAGTGAAAGACTTAATAACAAAATTAAGAAAAGCAATACATACCTACTCTCAACAAAAATAAATATTATCAAGTGAAAAACTTGCATAATTCAAATATATTCCGTATATTTAATATATAAACAAAGAAGAATAATATGGCAAAATATCAATCAACAAAAATATTCGATAACTATTCTGTAGCACTAAGACAATGGAGAGCTCAACATTCACATTGTCAATTACTTCATGGATATGCTTTGAAGTTTAAAGTGTGGTTTGAAGCAAACGATACATCTGAGAATGATGGCTTGGATGAGATGAACTGGATTGTAGATTATGGTGGGTTTAAGAATACAGACGCTGAACCAACTCCTGGTAATGGATTGAAGAAGTGGATGAATAGTATGTGGGATCACACTACACTAATTGAGAAGGATGATCCTCAGTTAGAGACATTCAAGTATATGGAAGAACTTGGATTATGTAAACTTGTCGTTATGGATAAGATGGGAGCTGAGTCTTGTGCAAGAATGGTGTACGAACACTTCAACGAACGATTAGCATTAACAGATGGAGGTAGATGTAAAGTAGTTAAAGTTGAGTGTTGGGAAAACAATAGTAATTCGTCAATATATAAAGAACAATAATATGAGTATTTTAGAAAAAAAGTTTGGATCAGTAGGAAAAAAGGGTGATAGTGCTGAGGAGTGGGTTATGAATAAACTATCGTCTGTATATCAAGTGGAAGACTTGAGGAATGATTGGAAGTCACAGATTGATGGAATTGATTTTGGTATTACAAAAAGTGCTTGGAAGAATACATACTACCTAGATAGTAAAGGTAATTTGAATGGTGACATATTCTACTTGGAAATGGAAAAGAATGGTAAGCCAGGTTGGTTTATGAAATCAAAGTCCGATAGAATATATCACATTGACGTTAATGCCGGTAGAGGATACTGGTACAGTTTACCTGATATGAGATTGTTGATGTCTAAGATGGGGGTGACCAGTGGATTATATAAGATAGATGTTACAGATATTAAATTTAAAAACTTACTAAGGATAATTTACTAATGAGGGTATTGATTACAAAAAAGCAATTAGCTAAAAGAATTAAAGAATTGGGACAAGAGTTATCTAGACACGATGAGAATAACATCAACCCATTACCTCCCGTATTTATCTGTGTACTTAATGGAGCTTTCATGTTCTTCACAGACTTGGTTAGGAATTATGATAAGACTTGTGAACTAGATTTCATTAGAGCTAAATCGTATGAAGGAAAAGATAACTCAGGTGGAGTAAGCATTACTAAGGATATTGAAGTTGATATTCAAGGTAGAGATATTTACATAGTTGAAGATATTATAGACACAGGAAATACAATGAAGGAACTAATCATTCACCTTAATCAGAAATCACCTAAAAGTATTAAGGTGGTGACTATGTTGAAAAGGAAAGGAGACGATCATCCCATAGATTATTGTGGGTTTGAAATAGGTGATGAATGGGTGATTGGATTCGGACTCGATGACAATGGCTTAAGTAGGAACTTACCAGATATTTACGACATAAATTAAAAGAGACAATAAATGTTATTAAACGCAAAACAAGTGGAAGCGATGCTTACCACAAACAATAAAGGAAAGAAGGCTCAAGTAGGATATGACCTAACTGTATCAAACATAAGCATGATCAATGGAGGAATACTATATTCAGATAAAACAGAAATAGATGACTATATTCCAATGAATACTACCAGTGAGGATGGGAAAGAATTATGGAGACTGACACCAGGATCTTATAGTATTACATTTGAGCAAGGATGCAAACTGGATGATAAGACAACAGCATTTATTCGTCAAAGATCTTCACTATTAAGAATGGGAGGAATAGTTACGAGTGGTGTATATGACCCAGGATTTGAAACTGATTTAATGGGAGGTGTTATGATTCTAAGTGACTCGATCAAGATAGAGAAGGGAGCTAGAATTGCACAAATCATTATGCATGAGAATAGTCCTTCTGAACTTTATGATGGGCAATTCCAAGGAAATAAAGATATCAAATAATTAGGATATATGGATTATATTTTGTATATTTATAGTACATAAAAAATAATAGATATGAAACCGATTGAAAAGGTACACCTAAATGGATTAGACAAAAAGACTAAAGCCATACTAATGAAAGAATGTTTCTTCGTAAAGGAGTATATAGCCGACGACGGTGTTATGTTCTACGAGTTACAAAATGTTGATGGGGAAGTTGTTAGAGTGTTTCCAGAACGAGTTGAATTTAAAGATTAAGAATATATGAATACAAACGTAATAGTAAAGCTAGAATTAGATGGTATGCATAACTGGCCTGGTGCCAAAGACTTGTTTCCTGAGGTAGCATTCCTTTCGGATATGCACAGACATAAATGGTTCATCACAGCAAAGAAAGCAGTTAATCATGATGACAGAGATGTTGAATTTATTATGTTCAAACGAGACATAATCGATTATCTAAATGAAGAGTATTATGACTCAATAACAAGAACCCATGAGTTCGGCTCAAGGTCCTGTGAGATGTTAGCCAAGGAGATCATGGAAGCATTTGATTGTGTTTATGTCTCAGTCTTTGAAGATAATGAAAATGGAGCTGAAGTCTATGTATAGGGATAATATAATATTTGTAGCTGGTACCATATGTAGTGGTAAAAGTTATTTCGCATCAAACTTAGCAGACGATTTAGATTTTGACTTCATTGAAGTATCTAGATTGGTTGGTAGTATACTGAGTAGTAGTGAAAGGAATGACTTACAAGGTCATCCAGAATTATTAGATCAAATCATTCATGCTATAGGAGACATCAGAACAAGCACAAGGAAGAAGGGACTAGTTATTAGCGGACCTAGACAATGGGAAATACTAAGAGCTTATCCAGACTCAGAATGTATTTGGATGGATACTCCAATGGATGTTTGTTTTGAAAGATTTCAAAATAGGAAGGATGAGAAGGATGGTGATTTAACACAAGAAGCTTTCGATAATTATTTACGAAAGGATGATGAGTTAGGATTACAAGAAGTAAAACAATATATAACATTACAAAATTTTAAAAAAGATAAAGTATGATAAAGAAAACAAGATTCGGGTACATTGCCCCAACAGAGTATCTACACTTGATACCAGAGAGTGCAACATTCC
>Ga0209815_1000765_pt1 | contig 22878 bp, 44 predicted proteins | sample CoawatmetaG00DNA_FD_187507 | JGI IMG/M metagenome (GOLD analysis project Ga0209815, IMG submission 187507) | Marine microbial communities from the West Antarctic Peninsula - Coastal water metaG002-DNA (SPAdes) (version 2) | ecosystem: Environmental > Aquatic > Marine > Coastal ...
TTGCAAAGGCTAAGCATGCTTATGACTGGGCTATTGAAGCAGGGATTGCTAAAGAGCAAGCTCGGGCGGTTCTTCCAGAAGGCAATACAAAGTCACGACTCTATGTCAACGGTACTATTCGTTCCTGGATTCATTACTGTGATCTTCGTTGTGCGAATGGTACACAACTAGAACATATTGAAATTGCGCGTGCAATAGCAGACGCTATTGGAACTATCTATCCAAAGATGATAGATTTTACTAGTGTATAGTAAAGGTCAAACCTTACCCACAGAAGTTATCGATGGGCTTAACGCCTATTGGGAAAATAATTCTGACAGCCGCCGCCATCGTAACGAAATGGGCAATGTAGTCAATGTCGAATATATGGACCTTAAAAATAGTAAAGATCCAGACATATTAGAGGCACAGTTTTTATTATCAGATTTAGCCAAACAGCACTTGACAGAGACTGGTGAATCAAGTACAATAGTACCACACATCGGGTTTTACATGCTCGAATACGGCGCAGGATCTTTCACTAGTATGCATGTGGATGGACAGCAAGGTGGCATCATAGGCGCAACGACTATATGTCTTTTGACAAAGAGTGATGACTTATGCGGTGGTAGTATTGTTGTAGACGATAATGGTGCTTTGAGTGTTGTTGATCAAGATGTCAATGAGGTTGTTATATACAACAGCGATGTTATGCACGGTGTGTCTAAATTAGTAAGTGGTACAAGAAGAGTTATAGTATGCTGGTTTCAACAAGGATAGTTTAATGGAAGTATCAATTCGCAATCAAGAGCTGTCAAGTACCCTTGACAGCTTTATTAATGAGTTCTTTGCTATTGATGGATACGACAGTTCAAAGCACAGAGTATATTCTACTCAACGTGCCTTGGATGATCCTGAATATTTTTGTGGCGAGGAGTACCTACAATCAATGCTGAATATTGGGACTGATCATTCTGGTTTTCCCGAAGAGCATATGGCTCATCCTACATCTACTATGGTGAAGAATAACCCAGAGGCATTTTCTAATTTTAGAGATAGAATTAAACATACCTTTGTGAAACGTCTTGGCGCTCACACCAACGCTCTGATGAATTACTATCCTCCAGGTGGCTTTGTCGGTTGGCATACTAACTGGAACTCTAATGCCTATCAGATATTATTTACGTGGTCTCGTACTGGTAATGGATATTTTAAGTATCGTGAGCCATCTGGCAAGATCGTAACAATTCAAGATACACCTGGGTGGCAATGTCGTACATATTACTTTGGCCACATTGACGAGCCGGACCACCATTGTTGGCACGCTGCATACGCAGGATGTGATAGATTTACTCTAGCATACAAGTTTGAGAATGAAGGCAAGGATAGACCTGCTGATGCCATAGCTCAAATGATGAGAGATGACTTGATAGAAGAGATTGAAAATGAGCATTAGATTTTATTATATGGGTCATGACTGGGAAGAGGGTCAGAAGTATCTCAAGCCTCTTTCAGACTACAAGTATGCAAACTTAGAACATGTATATGATAAATATAAGAAAGAACTTGCTTTTGACCGCCATAAGGCAACAGCTGACACGAATGTGGGTCGATGCCCAGGTATGAACTCTATAAGAACTTCTGGATATGTATTGCTTAACGATGAAGAGATCAGGGGTGACGAATCGCAGGCGGACTATAGGCCTGTTAAGAAGTTCTTCCCAGACTACCCAAATGCAGATGATTATGTAATTGTGAAACACGTTAGTAAATGGAGAGCAAGTGTCCCAAAGGACTACCGACTATTGTGCCAACCAACATCTTATCACACCCGCGATTGGACTTCGTTGCCAGGGTTTATCGATCCAAGCTATAGTGTATATATGAGCATTGCAATACAAATGAATGTATTCTTTATTATGAAGAAGGGTGACGTAATCCCTATCGGATCTCCTCTGACCCAGTTTCACATAGTGAAGAAAGGTGCGCATGAAGTATTGATTGAACATCACAATCAACACGACCAGGAAAAAGAATTTCAACTGCAAGAACTAATGCACAACCAATATGATAATGTTGAGCATTACAGAGAATTAAAACGATCACATCTTTTTAAATCGGAGGACTGAATGGGCAAGAAACTTTCTACATATTATTCTGAAAAGGGTAAAGGCAAATGCGAGATTCATGTTGACATGAAGGAAGAAATGTTCTATATTAAATATTATGATAATAATGAGAGGCGTTTCTTTACCGAAGACTTCCAAGGTAAAGCGATGCGTTATGTAGAAGATGCTGCAGAGAATTGGGCTCTGGGTATAAAGAAACTAGAAGGATACGAATAGTGCCATATCAATCAACAAAGACCTATGGTCATAATATTGGGTTGTCTGCTTGCTTTAGACAGCCGAATGCTCATTCACATTGTAAGTTCTTGCATGGATATAGTCTTCAGTTTAAGTTTACGTTCCAGACAGGATCATTAGATGAGCGCAACTGGGTGGTTGACTTTGGAGGTCTCAAGCCTCTGAAGGCCTGGCTAGAAGAGACGTTTGATCATAAAGTAGTTCTTGACAATCAAGATCCTCATCTCGATGACTTCCAGCTATTGGCAGATAAAGGTCTTGCTGAGATTACTCTCCTTGATGGAGTAGGTGTTGAAATGTTTGCTAAACATGCGTATACTTTTGCAGATAAGCTAGTACGTGAGATGACTGATAACCGTTGTTGGGTTGTGAGTGTTGAGTGTGCAGAACATGGATCTAACAGCGCGGTGTATAATGCTTGATGATGTAGCCACAAGACCAGCTAAAAAATATATCTATAGTGAGATCTTTAACTCGATTCAAGGTGAGGGGCAGTACACTGGTGTCCCTACTGCTTGGATCCGATTCTTTATGTGCAATCTGCAGTGTGATGGATTCGGACAGTTTGAACCAACTAAGCCAGATACCTACGAACTTCCACACAAAGACTTTGATGCGACTTCTGTTGAGCGTGTAGAAGATCTTCCTGTGTGGGAAAAGGGATGCGATTCGTCGTATACGTGGTCTAAGAAGTTTAAGCATCTGATGGCCCAAGAGACGGGAGATGTGATTGCTCAACGTCTAGTTGATATCATGAAGAATGATTATAACCCTGAGGGGTTCTTCCGTCATCCTGTATCTGGTCATCATAACCATTTATGCATTACCGGTGGTGAACCTTTAATGAAGCATGCTCAGAATGCTTTCTTAGATATCTATGAGGCTCTATCTATGATGCCTGGTGGGAATATCCCTGAGACGTCTTATATGGCGTCAGAGAACCTACCTTCGTCGATTACATGGGAGACTAATGGAACTCAGGTATTGTCAGACGACTTTCTTAAACGAGTTAATTCCCCACTAATGAAGCCAGAAGCATTCTTCTCAGTTAGTCCTAAGTTGTGGACAGTCGCTGGAGAGAAGCGTGAAAAGGCGATCAAGCCAGATGTTGTTAAGCAGTATTATGATGTCTCTACTAAGGGCCAATTGAAGTTTGTTGTTGGGCATCGTAAAGAGCAGTGGGAAGAACTTGATGAAGTTGTATCAATGTTCCGTGAAGCTGGTGTTAAGTATCCGATCTGGATTATGCCTGTCGGCGCTCGTGAAGAAGAGCAGAAGATGGATGCTGGTGGTGTAGCTAAGATGGCGTTTGACCGTGGTTATAATGTCGCAGGACGTATGCACGTATATCTCTTTGGCAATGCGATAGGAACATAGTGAAACGATTTAGATACTTTGTGCAGTGGTATAGACACCTAAGATCACAAGGATATCTATGGCATAACTGTGTTGAGTGGGCTGTGTATAATTCAGCCACACATGAATTAGATGGAAGCTATAGAAAATGAAGTATGTAATTGATATTGATGGTACCATTTGCCATGAAGTAATTATTCCTGACAGTGGTGGCAAGAAGGATTATGCAAACCATATTCCGATGCCAGAACGAATTGCAAAAGTAAACGCATTGTATGATGCAGGACACACAATCAAATATATGACGGCACGTGGTTGCGTAAGTGGCGTAGACTATTATGCACTAACAAATAATCAATTAGTAACTTGGGGTGCAAAGCATCATGAACTAAGTGTTGGCGAAAAAGAAAACTATGACATCTGGATTGACGACAAAGCATTCTGGAGTGAAAACTTCTTCCGTACAACAGGCGAATCTTATGAGTAAGTTTATTGTTGACAGTTGGAATTGTGTAATGAATATGGATCACAATCCGTTAAAGAATATTCCGTCACTTCCGGTGCGACATATGCTTATGCAGGTTCTTGCTTGGATGTGGGTAATTGTATTTACTATTGCCTCTGGTACTTGGGCATATGCCGGTATTAATGCTATTATGCACACAATATTAATCTCAGCGATTGTAGTAACAGTTGCAATATTTGAAACTGCCAAGCGTAAGCCAATTGTGTTTGGTGCTTATACTGGTCGTGCAAATGGTGGGGAACATGAGTAAAGTATTGATGTGTGATCCACCTAGTGGATGGAAGTATGGTTTTCCAAAGCCGGTGCATGAAGAATATCATACACTAGGCAGTGACTTCAACTTGAATTTATGGTTAGTAGACGAAGGCTATCCACAATCAGAAATTGATGCGTTTGGCGATGATTTCTACTGTAGAGTATATTGGGAAACAGAAAAATGAGCAAGACTAAGGAATATTTAGCCAATGTGGCTGCACTGGTAGAGAGCGCTGAGATCTACGTTCAACACAACGGCGTCAACACAGGCTTTGAGGGCACGCGGATCATAAGCTGCATGCATGCAGAGAACTACTTCCTAGCAGAGGGAGAGGAGTCAGGTGAACAGTATAAGGTCGACTATGCTGATGTGGACCTAACTCACGACACCTTCTACCGCTTGCAGAAGATAGACAACATACTCACAATCAAGTGACATATATAGTAGGCGCGGGTTGCGTAAACTGCAGGTTTACAGATTGTGTAGATGTATGTCCAGTTGACTGTTTTTATATTGGTGAGAATACTATTGTAATACACCCAGACGAGTGTATAGATTGTGGAGTATGCGAGTCAGAATGTCCTGCGAAAGCAATTTTTCCAGATACAGAAATGACACCAGATCTTGCAAAGTGGTTACAGTTTAATACAGAGATGGCAGAGATATGGCCCAACATAACAGAGAAAATAGACCAGTTGCCGGACGCAGATGAATGGAACGGCAAAGAAGCCGACTATCATGATATAGTAAGCAAAGAACCAGGACCAGAAGAATGAAAGTTAATATAGGAAATTATCCTAGGCATAGGTTCTATCATAACTGGTTGTACGACTGGTTTGGGTATTCAACTAAACAGAAAACTAGTGTTCGCATTGATCGCTGGGACACTTGGAGTATGGACCATACTCTTGCTCCTATTATCTTGCCTATGCTAGTACAGTTGAAAGAAACTAAACACGGTGTGCCTATGGTAGACATGAAAGATGTTCCAAAAGAACTCCGTATGACTAAAAAACAACTAGACGCATGTGAGAAAACTGGTGATGTGGACCATAAACTCTTTGAGCGTTGGGATTGGGTATTAGACGAAATGATCTGGACATTTGAACAAAAGTGCCGAGACGACTGGGTAATGGATTACTATGGTCCATACATTGAAGGTGATGATGACCTTGGTGATTTTGAATGGAATGATCGTGAAGGGCAACAAGCACATCAACTAAGAATGACCAACGGATTTAGACTGTTGGGAAAATATTATGAAAACTTGTGGGATTAGATATATGACGATGACAATGGTGCAATTTATGGCGGGTTTTAAGATGAATAGATTTATAGCAGCTATGGATCACAGTGGTGGTTCTACTGGTGGTGTATTGGATCGTTATCAAGTTCCCTACACCGAATCAAACAAGATGGAGATAGTTCATGCTATGCGTTTACGAATGGTCAGCAATCCTGACTTCAACGACAAAAACATTTGGGGAGCAATCCTCTACCAAGACACAGTTGCACGTGGAATGGTTCCCATCCTTCGTGAGAAAGGTATCTCGCCTTTTCTCAAAGTAGATAATGGATGTGAAGAGAACGGAACACTCAAGCCGTTTAGCGTATCAGAAATGTGTGCATATGCAAGGGCGAATGGTTGTGTGGGCACTAAGATGAGATCAATTGTTAAATCGATTGATATGATCCCTGAAGTTGTTAAGCAGCAGTTCACACTGGCTCAAGCGATTGCATATGAAGGATTGATTCCTATTGTTGAGCCTGAGATCAATATTGATCGTCCCGATAAAGCTCTCCTGGAAGCAGCTCTCAAGCAAGAGCTGGCTAAAAATCTTTCAGTTTTTGATAAAGGGCTTATTCTGAAGTTGACTATCCCTGAAGAAAAAAACCAGTACTTGTCTCTGATGATGTATAATAACGTCCAGAAGATAGTGGGTCTATCGGGAGGATACAGTACTGCAGAGGCATGCGAAAGGCTTTCCAAACACTCGGACATGAGCGCCAGCTTTAGCAGAGCATTATCAGAGGGTCTGTACGCTCATCAAACAACAGAAGAATTCGATGAGCAGATTAGCAAGAATATTAATATGATAACGAAAGCAAGTTCATGAAACTAAAAAGTAAAATATATTTTGACTATGCTGATATTCTTACAATGTGTCAGAACTTGGAGTATGATGTTTCTAAGTTTAAGCCTGATATGATTGTGGGTATTACTCGTGGGGGGTTGCTACCAGCTCTCCACTTATCTCATGCATTAGAACGCCCGATGGAAACTGTAATGTGGCAGACGCGGGAAGAATCTAAACAAGAATACTCTGACCAGATTCAAGTTGCAATTGATACGGGTAAGCATATTGTCTTTGTTGATGATATCAATGATACTGGTCGTACATTCAGAGAGGTGTCAAAAGCATATCACTGTGAGCGACCTAATGTGATGTTTGCATCTCTGGTACAGAAAGTAGAAACAACATATCCCAATGCGATTGCAGCGTTGACTATTAGTGATAAAAGGTGGATAGTATTCCCATGGGAAAAGGATTAATTATGACAGATTATGATAAAGAAACTCCAATCTCGATGATTGTAAAAGATCGGATGGATGAGGCTGGAGCTCGCTATTGGGCTAACGATAACATCTCAGAGTTTATCTCTGAAGATGAGAAGTGGGACTTGATTGATGAGTTGGAAGAGAAGTTCCGTGGTGTTCTAAGCTCTTTGGTTATTGATCAATCAGAAGATCCTAACTCTATGGGTACAGCTCGTCGTCTGGCGAAGATGTATATTAATGAGACTATGTCTGGTCGCTATGATGCTCAGCCTCCTGTAACTGCATTTCCTAACGATGATGCTGATACACGTTATGGTGGTATGATTGTTGTACGCTCAGAGATCAAGTCTATGTGTTCACATCACCACCAGCCAGTATCTGGTGTAGCTTATATCGGCTTGCTACCAGGTGTTAAAGTGATTGGCTTGTCTAAGTACACTCGTATCGCTCAGCACTGCGCACGTCGTGGTACTCTACAAGAAGAGCTGACTATGGATATTGCTAATGAGATTGTAAGTCATACAGGATCTAAAGATGTAGCTGTATACATTCAAGGGACACATGGCTGTTGTGAGAACCGTGGCATTATGGCTCACAGCTCACTGACTCAGACTTGTGAGTTACGTGGACAATTCTTCAATCCATCAGTCAAGAATGAATTCTTAGACTATATTAAAATGCAACAACAATTCGCAGGGAATCGTGTATAATGGAAATTATCCTAATTTGGTTTATGACAATCATGGGAATCAATCAAGAACTAGCCGATCGTACAGGTCAGATTGAATCCTTACAAGCGCATCAATCTGAGCGCGAAGGTCAGATTGAATCCTTACAAGCGCAGCTTTTGGAGCTACAGGTGTTTAGTGCAGCTACTGCGGCACGATCTAACACAATTGATAAAGCCCATGAGGGTTCAATTAATAAGATCATTGATGTCATTCAGACAGAAGTTTTTGACCAACCAGCAGATTAACTGTTGACTTATGTTTAACTCTAGTATATAACTATTATATCAAATGGAGAAACTACATGATGACTAACTTTGAAAAAGAATCTGCAATAGTTGACTCAGATATGAAAGAGTGGGCGAAGGAACACGGCCTTACGATTAACGGCCTTACGATTATTCTATATGCTATGGATCGTGGTTGGTTGCAAACAAACTTTACTGGTCTGGAGATGCCCCATGAAGAATACTAAGATCAAAGAGCAGCAACAGCTCGAATTCTACACTGCTATTCAAGTAATGGACCGCGACGAGACAGAGCAGTATTGCAAAGCTCTTATTGAGAATGCTCGTGCACCCAATTATACACTAATCAACCAGTTGTCTTCTATGAAGAAAGATCGTATGATTCTTGCTATGAATAACTTTATTATGAAAGGCCAGGGTTATGGCGTATAAGTTCTACTTCCTTACAATGAGGAATAAGAAGTTTCGGGTACCTGAAGGCAAAGTCTTCTGTAAGTTTGGCATCACTCATCAGTCTGATGTTCTGCGTCGATTTGATCCAGATGTAGATGATGGTTATGTTAAGAGTCAGAAGTATCTTGATTGGGATATTAAAGCTGACTTCTCTATGTTCTTTGATACTAAAGAACAAGCTGAAGCTGTCGAACAACATTGGTTGACAGAGAAGTTTCCTAACCCAGGTTCTACAAAGGTATGGGTAGAGAAAGTGCTTGACTGTCCTGCGATGGACTATTATACTGAGGCTACTGGTATTACAGAACTCCGTTTATTGTCTGAGAAGCAGCGTAAGTGGGTATTGTGGCAACTATATACAATGAAGGAAGAAGCTCTTGTTAAAGAAAACGTTTAATCAAATATGGGTAACATTCCGTAAGGAGGGTGTTCATCTGTATCCTGCGGCGAAAGATGATCCTAAACTTGCTACTGGCGAGTGGGATGATGTTAGCTTTCTAGGATATGCTCATCGTCATATGTTTCACTTCCGTGTAGGTATTGATGTGTTCCACGACGATCGGGACATTGAGTTCATTCAGTTCAAGCGTTGGCTTGAGTCATTGTATGCAGCTGATATCCTATCTCTTGATCACCGCTCATGTGAGATGATTTCTGATGAGCTAGCTACTAAGATTAATGCTCAGTATCCTGACCGTAAGATTGAGATTGAAGTGTCAGAAGATGGTGAGAATGGTTCTATTTCGCGTTACGAATAGTTATAAATACCCCTAAATGGGAACCCTGAAGGACACAACAATGAAAACATTTAAGCAAATGCTACCAGAAATGACAGACATGCAAAAAGCTCACGAGCGTTTGAAAAAAATGAAAAAGGGTTCAGAAGTATCCTTTACCCATGCCACTACTGGTAAAAAAGTAACTGGCACCTATGCTGGTCTAAAACGTATGGGCGCTCGTTCTTATGCTCACGTTAACCACGCAGACGGCTCAACTAGGGTTCCTGTTCACCAAATTCACTAATTGAAAATGTTTTATGATGATTTACACCAATGGGTGTTCCCATACGCGCGGTAACGCGGTTTGTCTTGATAACTATAACGATGCTTGGCCATATCTTTTGGCCAAGCATTTTGAATGTGAACTAGACAATCAATCTACATCGGGACTATCCAACGATGCTATTATTGAACGCACAATGGAAGTCATCTTAGGTTCAGCCATCCCTCCAGATAAGGTCTTCATTCAATTTACTTTGTTGGATAGGTTTGACACTGCAAGCGTAACTCACCTCCCCAGATCCCAAGTCGAAGCTGAAAAGTATGAAGACAGCCACACGCGGTTTGGATCAAAATATAACAATTTCTATAGGGATATGTTTCCTAGAACAAAAGAAATTGATACCAAACTTTCACACAAATTATTAAACCAAATGTACTTGATGCAATGCTTTCTGATTGAACATGGCATTTCAGACTATCGATTTATAGTGTGGTCTGCTGTGGATGTTAACTATCCAACTTACAAGCATGTGGATAAGACAAAGGTAATATTCAACGGCTTTAACAGACTACTGTCTGACTTTGAGCTATGCAAAACGCCCGATCCAAAGCGTGGGGGAATGCCCGATGGACACTTTGGATCTGACGCTCATAGACAAATAGCCGATTGGTTTATTAATGAATATTATGTTGACAACACCGATGAAAAGGACTATACTTTTATAGACCACCTTTATTAATGGAGACACCATGACTGAATTCTGCCACATTACGCCTACAGCGTATCTTGATCTGTTTGCGACAGGTCGTATAAGCCATCTAGTATTGGCTCATCTCATCGAGCAAGATGAGGAGTATACTGACTACTATGCAAACACTCCCCGACATCTAGATAGTATCCTCATTATGGATAACTCTGCGTTTGAAATGTACAAACAGGGTAAGCCAATGTATCCATCTAGCAAGTTGTTGGATATGGCGGAGAAAGTCTCTGCCAACTACATTGTGATGTCCGACTATCCCAACGAGCCTGCTAGAAAGACTATCGAAGCTGCTATTGAGTTAGCTCCTATCTATCACGATGCTGGTTATGGCACGTTCTTTGTACCTCAGGCTGAGATTGGTGATATTGAAGGTGTTATCGAGTCGTTCCGTTGGGCAGCAGCTGCTCCAGAAGTTGATTACATTGGTATCTCTATTCTCACAGCACCTAATATGTTTGGTGTCGAGTCTGGTAATAACTTACAACGCTTCTTGTCTCGTTGGAAGTTGATGCAAATGCTTACTGATGAAGGTATCATCGATCTTATTAAAGAAAATGGTAAGCTGATTCACTTCCTAGGAATGGTTGATGGACCTAATGAGATCGAGCTTGTCCGTCCATGGCTGTGGGCTATCGATACTTGGGACAGCTCGGCGGCTGTTTGGGCTGCCTTTTGTGATATTGAATTTGATGATTCTCCAACAGGATTGATTAATGGTAAGAATGAGATCGAAGTTGACTTCTCTCATAAAGGTGCTACAATACCTCAGATTGCTAAGGCATTCCGGAACATGAGAACTATTGATAATCTAACAGACTTGGAGCCTGAATATGACTACTAGATATAAGTATCATGAAGACCAAGCCATAGAAGCTTTGCAGACCTACGTTGATGGAACATATGGTCAGCACTACGTAGGTGATGGTGATGTTCAGACTGTAGACTTCTGGCGTTCGTTAGGTTCGTTGGAAACTACAGCTCGAGATACTGCTATTAAGTATCTTGCTAGATATGGTAAGAAGGGTGGGAAGAATCGCAAGGACATTCTCAAGACTATGCACTATTGCGTCTTAATGTTATATGCTCTAGATCTTGAAGAAGCAGAACTTAGGCAAGATAGGGCAGTTGAAATTAATGGTAAGTGGGAGACTGTAACAAATGTCAATGATTAATATTGCAAGTAAGCTGAATCGTTCTAGCTTGACTGCAATTCAAGATGGAGATGTTCAACCGAATGCTGTAGATCTTCGTGTAGGTAAGATCTATAAGATTAAAACGGGCGAATTTCTTATTGATGAGAACCAGAAAGTTCATCGTGGATCTGAAGAAATGCATGTGGGATCTGACGGTTACTATCGCCTCCAGAAAGGTGACTATGAAGTAGTTATGGAGAATAAAGTGACCGTTGCAAGTGGTGAAGCAGGTTGGGTGATCACGCGGTCTACTCTTAACCGCAATGGGGTATTCCTTACTTCTGGATTGTATGATGCTGGATACTCTGGTGTGATGGCTGGTGTTATGCATGTGGGCGTAGGTCAAATGCGTATCAAGCCTGGTACTCGTATTGGACAGTATTTGAGTTACGAGGCCGAAACTTTAGGAACGTATGATGGAGATTATGGTGATGGCAAAGGCCACGATAAAAAATATGCATAAGGCAGAGCGTATGGCAAAGTCAACTACGGCTCGAGCGAAGCGTAAGGCAACAAAGACTACAGTCCGAGAACGAACGCTCAATTTGTTTGCAAAGCTGCGCCGGCTTCGAAAAAACAAATGATAACTGTCGAGTTTGAAGATGATGAGACTCTGATTACTATCATGGACCGCACTGGAGGGCAAGAAGATGTTTCTGCCCTCCTTTATGAAGACATTTGCTACATTCGTCAGTGGTCTGAAAAACGTCAAGGGTTTGATATAATAGCATTGACCCCCACAATGTATTTTCAACTAATAAAGTCTTTTCAATTGCCAGAAGGTTCTTTTATCATGGATATTGAACACAATGTTTGATCCTCCTCTATTTGCTAAATATAAAGTTGAAGAGCATAATCTTTTTAAAGATTGGTTCTTTGACGAGTTTCAGTATTGGTTAGACGACAACAAAAAAGTTGATGGAAATATGTGGAACACCGACTTCCGCATAGATCGTGATAAGAGACCGTATACTAAGCTGGCTAATAAATTTCTCGGACCATACATTGAAGATTTTGCGAAGAAGTGGAACGCAAAGATCATACCAGAGAAAGGCCGCAGTTCTTTTGATATAACCTGGTGGTTTGCAGAGTATGAAGAGAATGATGACCACCAATGGCACATTCACCCAGGTTCTTTATTTGGCGCTGTCTATATGCTTGAATTGCCGGATCCACGATTAGCAACAGAACTTGACGGTAAAGATCTTAAAGCAGAAGAAGGTGATCTTATAATTTTTCCAGCTCAGTGGCCGCATAGGTCACCTGTCAATAAAGATATTAGTAACAAGAAAACAGTTCTTGCGGCTAACATCTTTTGGGATAGTCTTGATCACCCAAAATATGAAGTTAGATGAAAATCTTAATGGCATACCCCAACCTACCTTTGATGATGGCACCAGCTATCTCGGTAGGTATATTTAATACCATCTGCAAAGAGATGGGGCACGAATTTAAGTTGTTTGAGACGACAGAGTATTCGGATGAGTATAAGAACAGACACATAATAATGTCAAAGCTCGGTGCTAGTCGTGGACCTGGAGTTAACGGCCGTGATGAAGAATACTTTGACATTAAGCCAAAAGATAGAATTATACCAGACTTTATAGAGATTGTCGAAGAATATAAACCAGATATGATCTGGATGTCTATGCAAGAAGATGTGTATCACATTGCTGTCGAGATGCTAGAGTCTATTAAAGATAAAAATATCCCACATCTTATTGGTGGTGTGTTTCCATCTCAAGCGCCAGATATTGTCATAGCCAATCCTCTAATTAATTGTATTGCTGTTCACGAGGGTGAGAATACCGTAAGACAAGTTCTTGGCAACAGATACTCTCGTTGGTGGTTCCATTCAGATGGGCTGTGGTGGAAAGATGATGCAGGTGGTATTCATAAAAACAAGCCGAGCCAGCTTTGCAACATAGGCGAAGTAACCCCAGACTTTGGCTGTTATGAGAATAAGAGATGGCAACGTCCTATGGGTGGGAAACATTTCTATCGTGCTGTCAGTATGGAGACGTTCAGAGGATGTCCATATAAGTGTACGTTCTGTAACTCGCCTGGAACCAGACAGCTAGCTAAAGATCTTTCAGTAGGCAACTACATGCGCAGAAAGACTGCTGACGAAGTCCGTAGAGATCTAGATTACTACATCGAGACCATTGACCCAGATCTAATCATGTTTCAAGATGACAGCTTCCTTGCTAGACCATCCAAAGAGATCTTTGAGTTGAGTAAAGTGCTGGGTGAATATAAAATACCATTTTGGTTTAACACTCGTATTGAAAACTGCAAGCCAGAATACCTTGCTGCTTTAAAAGAGGCTGGTGTATATCGCATGACATTTGGTATCGAGTCTGGTGATCAGAAGTACCGCAAAGATGTGCTAGGCAGACCAATCAGAAATGAGATCTATCACCAATATTTAGAATACATTAACGAAAGCGATATCCCATATAGTTTGAATATCATGATTGGAATGCCCTTTGAGACCCGTCAGATGGTGCTAGAAAGCGCGAAGATGGTTCACCACGCAAAGGGACACGATGGTCTTACTATATCAATCTTTCAGCCGTATCACGGTACTAAGCTAAGAGAGATGGCGGTCGAGAATGGCTTTATGGATCCCAGCTTGATCCTTAGTGGTGGTTATCAGGACAACTGGTACCTTGATATGCCAGAGCCATATCTACAGAGAAAAGACTTATATCTACTGAACGAAACATTTGCATTATATGCATATCATCCCGAGTCTGAGTGGGATAGAGTAAAGCAAGCAGAGACTGACATCTTGCTTCGAGAGCAAATGATGTTAGAATATAAGAAAGAATTCTTTATTGGCGACTACCAGGTTGGTGGCAAAACTCGGATATCCCACATGAATAAGTTCTGTTCCAAACACGATATATCTTCTACATACCAATTTAGCTGTTGACCTTATCATAACCGTATGCTATAAGGGGGCATAGTAGGAGATAAATGTTGAAGTCTAAGTTTTATCACACAGCAGATCAGATCAATACTAAAGGTCATTGGGCAGTTGGTACTATCTGGTCTGTTGACGGATCGAAGAATAATGTCTATAGTATAGAAATGGCTGACAGAGGCTTTAACTGCGACTGTCCAGCATTCAAGAAATGTAAGCATATCAAAAGCGTAGAAGAAGGATTTTGTGATGAGTAATCAACGACCTGGAAAGACTCATAAGGCTGCTGCTAGCGATGGCATGGCTGAAATGAAGCTACGAAATTTCTTCCGAACTGCAGCTAAGGTTGTGGGTGAGGATACTGAAGCTCAGTTCTACTTTGAACAGATTGTAGATCATATTAACCAAGGTGGCAATATTATGACCGACGATCCTGTTGCCATTAGACGTATATTGGGAGTATAGTATAATGGATCCTAAGATGTTTCCAATTGACTTTAACCAAACACTCAACATGTTAACCAATGATGCAGTCAATTTAGAATTAGAGATACTCGACGAAATCGATATATTAGTTACTGAGGGGATGACACACTGGTCAGCTGACGCTATGTTTAAGAAACTAACAAACGGAGAATAATATGATGGAGCAAGTGATACCCATTGAACTCGATTGCTGGATGTTAAGATGGGGTATTATGCCTATTGAGCATATGCCTCGTAAGCCTGATATTGTATGGGCCAAAGAAGAGACAGCACACGAGAAGGCTGTCCGTACTGGAATAGGCATGGGTTGGAAGCCAAGCTATGATAGTGAAGAGCCCCCTTTTTAGAGGGCTCTTTTTTTGTTAGATGTCAACCTTTGCGTTGACTTTTCTATGACCGTTCCATGCAGCAAACCCGCCGGCACGAAGAGCCCAGTAAGCTAGATAGTTTAGAAGTACCATACCGTTTTGTTCGATCCCAATATCTCTAAAAATGCCATCTGCTTCTTTTTGACTCAAAGGTTTTGATACAGCTTTCTTGTCAGCGTGCATCAAGACAGTGTACTTGTAAGCGTAGTCGTGAACCAGCCCACCAACCAGAAGTACTCCAATTGGAGACAGCCACGTTGCTAGAAACTTTGGTACCGATGCACCATCAAATCTAAACCCGGCTGGTATACAATATTGAACTCCTTTGAGTTCAAATTCCCAATCTCTGGTGATCTCCCAATGACGTACACCTGTGAACCACATCCATATTGCACCCCAAAAACCTTTTCCGGCTGTTTCAATTCTCAGTGGTGTCATTGACGGCATAATATCATACTTGAGACCAATCCTGTCTTTTTTATTATCTACTCCAAACAGATTGACAATCCAACCTATTATGACGAGACAACCAACAACAGTAAACTGCCACCATGTCACCAATTGTTCTAAAATAAAATTTATCATTGTTATTCCTTTAGTGTTACTTTACCTTCAGCAATTAGTCTTTTTCTATTGACCATATGTGCTGCTTGTGTGTCTTCTTTACTACCACCAAAGTAAGGAACACAATGTCCTTCTTCTATCATTACATCAGTGATCATGCGGCCGTCATTGCCCACAAAGTCACCTAAGATACGACCAAACTTCCCTTTCATATCTTCACCATCCTTAGCGACCTGAGTCTTGAGGATAGGGTTTGGACCAAGAATTTCCCCTAGTCTTTTCTTACTGGCCAGTCCAAATTGTTTTTCTACTAAATCTCTTGTGCGTGATTCTGGTGTGTCGATGCCCATAATACGGACACGTTCATCTTTCAGCCAGACTCCAAATCCAAGATCGATATCAACGTCTACGGTATCCCCATCGACGATTTTAACTATTGATGTGCGATATTCATACATTATTTTTTACCACTATATGCGTTGGCAGCAAAAAATGAAGCCACTAAGGCTGAGATAGCAATAAAGTATGTTGGTGCAATATTGCCAATAATCTTTGATGCAGCGTCCATTCCCAACGCTGATGTCACGGCAATACTAGCTGGGTACAGCAGCATTCCAAATAGAGCAAACCAAGTCATCTTGCGCATGGCATCACGCTGCGCGTCTTGGTCTTCTAATTCTCTTCGTTTAAATTCTAGGTGCAGGTTCATTTCTTCTTTAGAAATATGGCCATCGCCGTTTGTGTCTATACCTTCAACTGCATCAGCGTCTATTGTTTTCTTCGCCATGGTATTCTCCTTAAATGGCTAGTTTTTTATTATCAAAGTTCCATAATCCGCCACAAAATAACCATAAATATAATCGTATTTATATGTTGACCTTTGTTTACATCGACTGTATATTAAGTCAACACACAAGAGGAGTTGACTTTGAGCAAAATAAGAAAAGTATGGGATATTACAGCGAGCGGATTTAATGTTGTACTTGCAGGATCAATAATTTTATATGCGATCGCCGCCCATGCCGAAACAAAAAAAGTGATGGATCAATTAGAACTTAATATATCTTTGTTGCTACTTGACAGTCAATTGGAATGTATTGCCACCAACATTTACCACGAAGCTCGCAGTGAAAGCGAATTGGGAATGAGTGCTGTGGCTTGGGTAACTCTTAATCGTGTAGAGCACAAACAGTATCCCAACAGTCCATGCGAAGTTGTGTATGATGCTGTTACAGATAATTTCAACAATCCAAAAAAATATATGTGTCAGTTTAGTTGGTACTGCGATGGCAAATCTGATAAGATTCGCAATGCTGCGATGTGGGGTAAAGCTCTAGTGATAGCATCTGATATTCTGAATAACTTTGACAATTATCCTGATCCAACTGGAGGGTCACATATGTATCATGCAAACTATGTAAGTCCAGATTGGGCAGAAGATTATGAAAAAGTTGTAAACATTGATAATCATATTTTCTATAGAGATAAGAAATAGGACCTAAAAGGCACAGTTAAAAACTAAAGAGAGATAGCTGTTGTGGTGATCCCTCTTTTAGTTTATAAGTATAATAGTAAACGTTGAAGCAACGTGGACACATACTGGACCCCGGTTCGATACCGGGCAGCTCCACCATAGGTACACTGTTTTCCAAAACGGGGTTAGGCTATATGCCAATACGGCAGTGTATCTTTGATGGGGCTGAAATGGGATCGACAGGTGTGAAAGTGGAAGTGGAGTTTACCGGATGACTGCGATATTGGTCAAAACTACTAACTGCAAACAATAACTTTGCACCTTCTGGTTACACTGCAATAGCAGCCTAACAAAGGGGGTTGGCCACTTACCTAGCAACAGAAACAGTGGCACTTAATCTTCTAATAGGAATACAATAATGAAAATTAATACTTCTACAGCTGTAATAGCACTCCTCACCATTACTGCTTGTGCAGCACCAGACGAAGCGGCCGCCGCTGGCCTCTCTGGTGAAGTTGAACTCACCATAGCCGAGAATACTGCTGGCAAATGGGCTGCGGCAAAATCATTTGGTCTGCAGGTAGATGCAACCGAATTTGTAACTGGTGGTATTGAACTGGACATGAATGCAGCCGGCGCAGTAAGCATAGATGAGTGGAACGCTGGTATTGATACTGGTGTAGCAGCTGTATCTATTGGTAAGCAAGGCAACGTGTGGGTAGACGGACCGTCAGCAGCTGCACATAGCACATTGCTCGACCCAGCAACAGGCGAGTCCATTCAAGTATCAACTGGCGGCGCGGCCGTGCAAGTTGAAATCAAAGATATGACAAAAGATATGACTGACATTGGTTCCATCCAAGGTTCATACACAATGGATGTTTCGATCGTATCAACTACTGTTGCTGCCAACTACGATACAACATCAGAAAAGATGACTCTTGGCGGTCGTGGACAAGCTGAATATTCGGGAGCAATACTGGGTAGTACTGTTACTTGGTCTGAAGCTAAGGACTGGGCTTACGAAGCTGACGCCACAATATTTGGTTTTACTAGCTACTTAAATGGTGATAAAAGCAATACGATGCAGAACATCGGTGGTACTGTAACAAATTCTATTTCAGAGGGTCTCACATTAGCATCATCGGTCAACTACAATCTTGATGACGAATCTATAAGCCCACAACTTAAAATGAGCTTTGCATTCTAATATACATACATCATTGGGTTGCTACATAATAAGCACGCGCGGGGCCACGGTAAGCCCCGCTTTTTTTTGTTCCCACTTTTTTTTGCTTATAAATATAGTATAAATGAATAAAATATTAAGGTTGAATGATATGATGTATAGATTACTTTTTGTACTATTAATGTTTGCCAGCACGTCCTTTGCTCAATCCGCCGACGATGATGTTATATACACAAACAATAAAAATAAAAATGATGTGCAAAGCACAAGCACTTCTACCACCACTGTTAAGTCACCTCCTCCCTCAGCCATAGCTCCGTCCATTAACTCAGCAAATTCTGATTTATGTACTGTTGGTGTGTCAGGTGCTGTACAAACTCAAATTCTGGGTATTTCTGCAGGCAAGACAGTGCGCGATATGAACTGTGAGAAACTAAAGAACGCAAAAGTCCTGTATGATATGGGAATGAAAGTGGCGGCTGTATCAACGATGTGCCAGGATCCCAGAGTTTTTAAAGCTATGATGAATGCAGGAACACCGTGTCCATATGATGGACTTATTGGCGATGCTGCTAAACTTGCTTGGCAAAACCACGAAGACGAACAGCCTGATAATGTCGAGGCTAAAGGTATTCTAGGAGATATGGATGAAGACGATAAGAACACCCTTTTTGGCGGTGCTACTGTTGGCGGCCTCCTCCTCTTACTGTTACTCTGAGACTGTAACAGTTTGGGGTGTTACGCCTAATGCTGCAGGTGCAGGCCTGCAATGGAGTATGGGTAACTATCTGCCCAATGCATCCTCACAGTATACTACCGTGACTGTTAATGGATTAATTTATCGCTATACTATGAATAAGGACGCTGCGGAATCTGTCACTGCTACTGTCCGCAACAAAGATCCTATTAATGGTGGATATGTATTCTCTGAGACAGATAATTGGTCTGGAGTGCCAGGCAACTCGATTTCCAAATACTTTACATTTAGCGGTATTGACTCTACAAGATGGGGCGATGGCGAAATAGATGTTACGGGCAATGGTACTGTAACCAATCCCAAAGTTGTTTATTCCTACAAGATGGTTGTTGAAGATGATCCAGGATATAACTGTACAGTAGCGCCAATGAGCGATCCTACATGCCCAGGTTTTCTAGCAGCTTTGAACAAATATCTAAAGGTACAGGATAATTTTAATCCTGGTGATCCTTATTATGATGAGTGGGTGCAACTTCAATTGCAAGAAGAGCTTGAAAAGGAAGAAGCTGAAATTGAAGCTGCTGAAGCTGAAGAAGAAGAAGATCTAGAAGTTCAGATGTTTGGTGAAAACCGTCTTGAAGATCTTATAGATACTAAAGCCCAGGGTGAAATTTTAGCTGCGCTTTCGATGGTTCCTACTATACAACCTTACTATACAATAACTATACCTGGTGGACAATATAATGATACAGTGGTATTACAAGATACTAATCTACCAGATAACCGAAGAGTGTTGAGAAATTTAGCATCAGACGCTACACATAACAAAATGGTCCGCTCACAATATGTAAAAGAACAATAGGAGAAATCAATGTTCAAAACAACTTTAACGCTGACCGCCATAATTCTAGGAACGGCTGCTATAGCAAATGAAACACAAATCACAGGCAGCGTAGCATCAAAATGTTCAATCTACACAGACACTGCCGGTGTCTATGGAAACCCTACACCAGCCACACTAAGTACGACCGTAGCAAACGGTGGTGTAATGCCAGTTGTCCGTTATGACGTTGCGACAGCCGCAGCATACACCGCTAAGATTATGTATCCTACTGCATTTTCGCAATCGCCTACACTTGCAGACGCAGTAGCATTTACTGGTAGTACTGCAGTATCACAAACTTCAGATGCTGGGATGTCTGGTTATGAGGCTGCAAAAGTGACGTATGATAATGTCACCACTTTCAACCTTACGAAAGCTGGTTCAACATGGTTCAAAGTAACATCAGGGGTTGCTTACGGTGTTGCAAAACCGCTACCAGCTGGTACATATAAAGCTAACGTAGTAGCAGAGTGTATCGCTAACTAATACGTATAATCTAGGGTTTGACATGAAAATTATTATAGCGGCGGCCTTAGTGCTATTTTTCAGCGCGGTCGCCGCACACGAAATGAGCCCAACATATCCTACACTAAAACCTTCACACGTCACTGGTGTGAAGACAACTGAAATGATTCTTATTAACAAAAGAGAAGATATTGACTATTATTCTGTAAAGGTATTTGACAAAGATTGGAACCCTATTAAATTTGTGTCAGATTATCCTGGTGTTTTGCACGTGCGATATATGGCAAAGAAGGTATTCAATATATACATTAGAAATAAAGATGCAAATAGAGCTGAGTATATATGTACAAAATCTAAAGCTCTTAAAAATGATCCAAGATCGACAAGTGTTACATCGAGGATCTGTTCAAGGGTGAGTAAGTAATATGAGATATGCTATACTATGTTTTTGTGTGATTTCCAGTGTTGCTAATGCCGATTCAAATTCAATCAACTTAGCATTGCCGTCATCACCTGGTAATTATCAGTCTGATAAGTTTCGTTCTGGCGAGATGGATTGTTCTAATGCAATTGGTTCTGCAACCAACTTGGAACTGGGAGTAACTGGATTATTGCACAATGGTGAATATGATTCATCAAGTAACTATAATAATAATGCAAGAGTTGGCGATATTGGAGTGTTTGCAAGAATTACAATACCGCTAGGAAAAAGAGCAAAGAATAGAATTGATTGTAATAGATTGTTTGAAATAGAATTAAGAACTAAGCAATTGGAACTTGTAAAACTGCAACGTGAGCTTGATCAGTTAAAAGAATTGCAATTTGAGGAATAAGTAATATGGCTGAAGTAGAATTTGCGGGAACCACATTTAGGGGCGGCAAGATGTTTGCTGTACTCACTGCTCTATCAACATTGGGCGGTGGTCTTTGGGGTGGGTTTGAGTTCTACAAAGACTATATGGATATGAAAGAAATTATCCAAAATATTGACATCGATGAAATTGCTGCTGCTAACGAACTACAGCTACAGAAACTTGAAGATGCTATTGGATATACAACCACAATCAGAGATGATCTAAAATTAGAGATCAGACGATTAGAAGGTATCGTAGACACGCTAGAAGACGATGTCATTGCAGCAGAGAATACTGTACGCAAAGTCCGCGCTGATGTTCTTAGTAAGCTGGATACTTTTGAAGAACGGCTTCGCAAGACATTGGCTAGCAACCAAAACATTATTGCTAACCTAAGAGACAAGATAAACTCTTCTATGGAAGCATCTGAAGCTAGAATTAAAGCTACTCAATCGGGTATTGGAGATACTCTTGAAGGTATTCGTAATGAGATGAACATCCTTCAAAAAGATGTTACATCGTCAATCAGAGAAGTCGAGGGCAGCGCCCGAACTTCAGAGAAATTAATGCGTGATATGCTAAGAGCTCTTGAAACAGAACTTACAGCAAAGATCCAAGAAGCATTGGATAATCCACTAGCCAACTAAATAGGAGAATCACGATGAATAAAGTATATGTCTCAATAGTAATACTAATGCTTGTTATGTTTTGGGCAATCTTAAATCCTGTAAGTAAGGAATACTGGAACAATGTTGGTCCATCGTGGAAAGCCATGTGGTCGCCAGAGCCTGTTTTGGCACCAGAGACTTTACTCATATTCCCACCTGAGCATGTTGACATTTTGCCACTAAAGTAGTATAATCATATAGCGGGTTATGGGGCCGGCAAGGCAGAAATATTTGGATCAAAGCCATGGTCAATTACACCCACATCTTGTCGCTCTGGGAAATAGTCTTTTTGTATCCCCTCACGATACAAGTCAAGAGTCAAGCAGTGTAAACCCCCGTCCCAAAAGTATCTATGCCGCCACGGAACATAAACAGCTTCCATGTTGTGCTTCTTTAAAAATGCATTAATCTGAGGATTGTTAACATTAGTCATACAAACATGATGTTCGTCGAGTACAAGAACATTCACATCAAAAACAGTCTCTTCAACAAAGCCGACCCAATCACTTAGCCATGCCTCAATAAAGAATGTCAGATTATCATTATCTTCTTCTCCAGGTACCCACCACTTGCCTTGGTTTTTTTCTTTGAGCATGGAGAAAGGATGCATCTTATGCCAACTTTGGTCAGCCAAGTACATCACATCCCAGCCCGGAAATGTTTTCTTATAGGTTTGAATTTGCTGTAGGGAAAGAATAACACCAGGCTTGAGTGTGTGGAATACTCCATCACTATGCCCGCCATGCCTAAGATAGTTAAGCCTTACATCTGGATTACCGGCCTTGAGTTTATTAACTATATTCTGGTTGATCTTAAACTCAAGAATGTCAATATAAACATCTTTGCCCACCCCTGTAAAGTTCGGAGCCCA
>Ga0209815_1000766_pt1 | contig 22834 bp, 44 predicted proteins | sample CoawatmetaG00DNA_FD_187507 | JGI IMG/M metagenome (GOLD analysis project Ga0209815, IMG submission 187507) | Marine microbial communities from the West Antarctic Peninsula - Coastal water metaG002-DNA (SPAdes) (version 2) | ecosystem: Environmental > Aquatic > Marine > Coastal ...
TGCCACTGTTCTTAACATTTGATTAATTTCTCTATGATTTTGTGCTGTAAATTCTAAACATGGTCCTGCTCCACCTTTATTATCTCCATCTTTGGCTTTATTAATCTTAGGTGTATTTGTATTATGTGTCACGTCATGAACTAGAGCTAAATCTGCTTGTAATAGTTTAGCTATCTTTTTTGCACCATGTAATCCAACCTCTTCTTGAACTGAATTTACTACATATAAATCATATGGTAAATTAATTCCTTTCTCCACAATACGTCTAAGCGCTTCAGCGATGATATATCCACCAATCTTATTATCTAATGACCTACCAACATAATAGTCTCCAATCTCTTCTAACTGTGTATCGAATGTGATTAGGTTTCCAATTTCAATACCTGCTTTTAAAACTTCGTTCTTATCTTTAAGTCCGCAATCTACCCATAATTCATGAGCTTCATATCCCATTTCTGTATATGATTTTCTTGTGTGAATTGCTGGCCATCCGAAAAGTCCTCTTACCTTTTTGCCAGTATGTGTATGAATCATGACTGTTTTTGAAGGTGCAATCATATTGTCTGATCCTCCATGTCTTTTTACTCTAATCATTCCAGTTTTTTCAATATTGGTAATGATCCATGCAATTTCATCACAATGTGCTTCAATAACTACTTTATGTGGTTGTTGTATTGATGTTGGTTTTCTAGGACTGGATTTGTGTTTTAAAATACCATAAGATGTTCCATAGGAATCTTCTTTTAAGAAATCAACATATGGTTTGATGTAATCTGACCATATCTTTTGTCCTTCGGTTTCTTGTGCAACTGGTGCATACGCATTTAAGTAATCATATAAAAATTGTTTGTTCTTTTTCATATACCTTTTAGTTCTTTAAACATTGTTCTTCTTCTGATAAATTCTTTTGAATAAAATTCTAGATCTGATTGTGTTAATTTAAAATTCTGTGGAATATTATCTTCTTCATTTGCTATCCATATTTCACCACCATCTGCTTTAATTCCTGTCATATCCCAATATGCAATAAAATAAGCACCGCATTGGATGAAATAATCTTGAATCCAATCCTCTCTCTTAGGTCTTCTACTGTTCTTATAATCTATAATAGCAATTTTATTATCTACTAATTTAGAAATGTTATCTACAGTTCCTGCCCAACCTCCACCTTTAGTGGTCCATAAAAAAGTTTCAGCTTCTAATACTTCTTTAATTCTATCAAAATAATCTGAACTATTAAAATAGAATTTATAAAAGAATTTCCATGCTTCTTCTAAGAATAATGATCCGTTCTCATCCTCGCTGAATTGATTAACCTCATCATCTTCTTTTGCTAAATCTTTAAGAATACTTAACCTTTCTGAAGCTTCGCCTGAAGTACTCTTATATAACTCTATGAGCCTGTGCATAATAGTACCTCTATTCATTGAAAGTTCTGATATACGCTTAGCTTCTGCTTCGCCTACTCTTTTTTTCCATTTTTCAAGGCCTGACATATCTTTGGTGTTACCCAAAATAGTAGTAACTGAAGGCAACTTAGCTATTACTTTGTCGTCTTCAGTTACCTGGTAAAATCGTAGTCCATCTTCATGAACTCTAACTATTTTATATTGATCCAATTTAGTTTAAAATTAAGTGTCTGAGTTTATCCCATAATGTAACAAAAAGATCAGCATTAATGAAAATAAATTTATACAGAATGAATACTAGGAATGCTAAAAATCCAGTTCTTACTATATTACCTAATATTGGTAATAAAGATAGCTCATCAAAAACTGGCCATAATATAATTAAATATGCAGTTGGCGATATCTTTTGGATTTGTGGATAAACCATATCTGCTAAACCTATTTGCAACATGTAATTACCAAAACCAGAAATTTTATTAAGCACAAATGCCTGTTGAATTTCACCAGATGCAGTTTGAACCTCTTCTGGTAAATTAACTACACCATAAATTCTACCTAACCAATCAACTCTTAGTTGAAAGTCTTTGTTTAATTGATCTTGATTTTCTTTGGCAGTTTTTCTAAAAATCCACCAAATTCTGATATCGTTATATAATTCTGCCCAATATATAAATGCATTTTTAATCCAGTTCCACATATTAATTTGTTTTTGTTAATTCTTTTATAGTTGCTAGTGGAACATTACCTGATTGTCTACCTAAGACTTCTCCATCTTCCATATAAATTAATGTTGGAATAGATTTAACTGCAAATGCAGTTGATGCATCTTGATTATTATCTACATTAATTTTAATTAATGTTACATCTGTGTCTTCAGCTTCGAATGCTTCTAGTGTTTTACCTAATACTTTACACGGTCCACACCAATCTGCATAAAAATCCACTAATACTCTTCCTGTTTTAAGTTGTTCTTTTAATTCCATAGTTTATTGTTGTATTGCCCACTCTGTTAGTAGTTCATTATCTGTGAGTCTAATATAAGTATCTAAATTCATGTATATAGCTACTTGACCCTCTATTGTTAATATCTTAGTAAATTCTACTGAATCATGAAATCTTTCTTCAGCATCACCGTTATACATCTCGTCACTAATCTTAATTAGACTATCTATAGATTCTTCTTGAATCCAAATTTGTATATTCATAACTTATGTTTAATTATTATATGATTTATAATAGAACTGTTTCATTCGTACGCTGTTGGGCTAGGTAATCCACTATAATAATCCCAATCTTTTAGGTCATCATCGTGTATCGGTTCATTCCATTTAGGATCATACCAAAATCTACGTTTCTTAGAGTCTATACGAGTATCCATCGTTTTGTTTCCGTAACACAACATGAATTTTTCTTGAATAGATGAGTCTCCAAATGGATTGTCCCAGTCTCTGATTGATCCACCGCCCTTTGCGTATGCCAACATTGGAATATCTCGACATAATTCTAGGATTTGTGGATATTTTATTAACAGATCTTTAGCTGGTAGAAAGGGATTAACATTGCCACATCTATAAACAATTTCAGCACGTAAGTAATTACCAATACCATTAAACCATTTTTGATCCATTAATATTTCAAATAAAGGTTTTTGAAAAACTCTCTTGTTAATATTGTTAATAATATTAGATTTAAATTCATCAAAGTTTTTAGTAGGATCTGGTCCTCTTCCTTCATTCCATGTTACGCCTTGTTTCCATTTACCAAAACGTCTAACATCTACAAAACTCAAACTAGTTCCATCATCTGTGTAAAAAGTAATGTGAGCATGTTTGTGTTCTTGGCCAGTATTTGTTGATTCAAAATAGCCTGACATTCCCATTGTCCATCTAATTGGAATAGTTTCTTTACTATCTCTATCTTTTATAATAAGGACCAATTCTTTTCCACTAGATTCGGTACTAATAGTAAACTTTCTAAATGGAATGTCTAGCTCATCTCCTTTGTGTTGTGGATTTTTCTTAGCATTTACAAATTTAATTCCATTGGATACACTATTAAGATAGTCTGCTGTTAATTTAAGTTCTGCTAATTCAGGCATGATATACTTTTTTTGAATTTAATAATTCTTCGATGTGTGTAGAGAATTCACCATAATATGTTTTTCCACCAATATTCCAAGTGGTTAATTCATTAATAGTGTATTTTACATCCCATGTTTTCCAATCATAAAGTGTAAAGATCTCTCCATTAAATTTAAAGACCCATTCAAATTGAACTTTGCCATCACCTGATTCTTGATTAAATGTTGGTTGACCAAATACTTCTATGAGATCTGAATATTTTGTGTTATTTAAATAACCCTTAAGTGATGTTCCAAATGTAGTATCTAGTGCTTGTTCTCGATCTTCAATCTTTTCTAAATAGTTTTTCATGTTCTTGCTTTTAATTATACTACTAATATAACACTTTTTATTTAAACGGGAAAGTGTTTTATCATTTATTTTAAAAAGTTACGAACAATTATCTATTATGATGTACTAATGTGAAGTTATGTATATACTGATCAATTAAATTGTTCCATTCACATGTATTCATGAGAGTACAATGTAAATTTTCACCATCTGGAAATGCATTAGATGATAAACCCTTAGGAATTGAAAAAACTGCAAAACCATCAGGTTTCATATAACTAGCTAATTCCGTTAACAATTCTGGTATTTCATCAAGTGGAACATGTTCTAAAACCTCAGTACACATTACTATGTCAAATTTACCACTTGGTTTTTCACAATATTCTGGATGTGCAGGATCATATCTATAAAATCCCTTTAATCTGGCTCCAAAGTATTCAGTGGCAGTTGTTTTATGTTTTTGTCCTGGGATTGGCACCTTTAAATGCCAATGCACTGCTGAGCCGCAACCAAAATCTAAGATAGTTGCACTACCTCTTTTATCTAGTTCATATTCTAGTTCATTGTATATTAATCTAATACCACCACCATCAAAAATAGTTTTTTTGTCTAATGTTGTTTCTTCTCCGTTTCTTAGAAATGGTTTACCCTCAAATATATCTTTATAATACTGTAGATACTTGCTCATATATGTGCATGTTTATCATTATATTTAGCTAGATGAATTTGTTTCAATCTCTTTATTTTCCAAAATATTCCCATAAAACTGCATTACATTTAGCGTGAACTGCACCTTCTGTCATACCAGTATCATGATCATGTTGAAGATGAATAGGATTCTTTAAGAAACCTGGTGGAAATAATTTATAATTGATCTTAGCTTCCATTATATCTTGCCTGGGTGATTCACTTAGTAATTCACCACACGCCCAACAATAATTATCCTGTTCTTTGATATAATGTTCTCTAACTAGCTTTTTCTGCTTGGCATTTAGTTTTGTATAATCTGTTGGCAAATTCATTTTCTAGAAGTTACCTTTATACCACATTGTTCATAAACTGCTTGCCAACCGTCTTCTCTTTTAGATCTAAATCCACGCTTATTAAGTCTATTGTCCTCTTCACGAGTAATCCAACAAACTCCACTATAATTTTCTATAGTTTCGTAAAATTCTCTTTCGGTCTTATAATTAACCAAAGATTCAAAAAACTCTGCCAGTGGTGTTGTGTGTTCCCATAGTAATAATGACTTGCCTTTTTCATCTCTACCTAGAATATTTCTTTTTGTCCATAATAATTCAAATGGATCAACATTTATTTTGTCACATGCAACAATTACTGCATCGGATACCATGTTTACTTTTTGGTCTGTCATTTTTTTAAGAGTATCCTTTAAACCCTCCTTTAACTTCTTTTTAATAAAAGGATCTTTGGCTGTATTGTATTGTTTTACATAGTTCCAAACAATAGGTAAAAATAATTTAGTATGTTCTGTCATGGTTTTTTATTTTATTTGGTTGTTATATTCTCCGTGAGATTCGAAATTTCTTAATTCTTCCATAACCGCATCTTTTATGTTGGTATAATCGGGAGCAAGAAAACATTTATCTAGAATTTCATTAAATTCTTTTTGATATTGATATGCTCTATTAAAGTAAATCTGAGCCGCTGCTTTATATTGGCCCTTTCTTATTTGGTCTAAAAAGTGTTGAATTGTTGGATTCATTTTGTGTGTTTCAGTGAGGTAGTAACCTCCATTAGTATACTACTAATATACCACAAATAATTGACATAAAAAAATCTAGAGCGACTTATTTTAATAAAAGTTACACTTTTTTCTTTAGCTTTAATAGATATATGACTCTGGTCACGTGATATAAAGCTAAAATAGGTATTTGTATTACTTCAAATATAAATAGACTCTCTTCTACTTTTGTAAATAATAGAGGATATGCTACAAGAGATAATATTCCGAATATTCTAAATCTTTTATCTGTAACCATAATCCACGTAGATGTCATAAAGAATAGGATTGCTGCGATGTTATGGATTGTAGGCCAATCTGCTACATTAAAACTAGCAATGATTATTAATAAGCCAGCTGGTATTTTCCATTCAATACTACGATGTAGCCATAGCCCTAAAGATACGCCAAATGTTGCTAACGGAAATATGATAGGATTTAACTCATGGTAGTCACTATAACTATCTTCAATTCCTAATATTAATGGCAAACAAATTGTATATAATAATGCGTATATACATAACGCGAATCGCAACCATAATCTAGTCATACTTTATCGGAATCTATTTAGAATCTATTTATACTACTAATATACCACAAATAATTGACATAAAAAAATATTTATGTGTTTATTTTCAAAAAAGATTTTAAACAAAAAAAAGACCCTCAAATTAATGAAGGTCTTTTTGGTGGAGAATATCGGGCTCGACATCTGTTAATCTCTTCTTTCGATAGAGTGTCGGACTATATCATCATCTCATAGAGATGTTGGACGCTAATGTGGTTATTAAGAGGACTTTACCTCTCCACTAGTCTCTGAACCTTCTTAAGATGTATCTTAAGCTTGGCTGCTGATTGTCGTATCATTTCTGACTTAGATTTCCAGCAATTCATCCAATTATTCGATAAGTATCGCTACTTAAAGCGGCTCGTTTAAAAACCGATGACCTCTTGCGTGCAAGGCAAGCGCTCTAGCCAGGCTGAGCTAATCCCCCAAATAAGGATTTTATCCTTATTTAATTGTCCGATAGCAATTGAGTTAAACTCTCTCGGTCGGTACAGATTATATATCATCTGCATATTGTTGAACTAGTTCTCCCTGAAATAAAATAAAAATAAAAATAGTTTCATTTTATCGCTTTTTTGTTAAAACATCATATATGTTATTTAAACCATCGATCATTGTGTTATCTGGTAATTGTATAACTGTATCCATTCGGGAACCTTCATCAATTATAAAATGAGTTTTCCTTTTATTATATTCAATCAAATCACCGACCATGATTGCAATCTCGTTTTCTCTTTCTATAATTCTATTAGTACATTGTCTACTTTGTTCAACAACATCTTCGTTTAGTATTATTATTTGAGATGATAGGGTTTGAATCTTTTTATTCTGATCATCCACTAATTCTAAATATTCTGTAGGTACAGTTCTCAAACTCTTAATTAATTGTGGACCTGTAAGTACTAATGTAATAGTTAGTAGTACCATCAGTAATGCTACAATTCTTTGTTTAGGAGTTATCTGACCTAGTATATTTGATACGTTTTTAAACATTGCTTTTTTATTTTTTACTTCTATTTCTAATTGTAAACCAATTGAATATAGAAAGTGTTGCAAAAGTGTATAACGTAATAGAACCTATTATATAATAACCAACATAGTTCCAACTAACATTATAATAAATCAATGAAGTCACAAGCGCTTGTCCCATAAACCAGGCCGCTGCCCATCCAGTTTCTGGCACCTTTTTAATGACTTTATCTTCTAATACCTTTACTCTAGAATCATGAACCACTCTACTTAAAGCATCTTGTAGATCCTTGCCATAAGCTGGTACCCTTTCTAGTGTCCCATCTTCATTCTTAATAGTGACTTCATACTTTAGCCAACCATCAAATGTTTGGCTCTCTTTTCTTAATTCAGCATTAATTGCTACCTTCTTGTTTTTCATTTTTATTTTCTTATTACTTTTTATATAAAATAAGAGAGGCTTCGGGTCTTTCAAGGTTACAGGTTTGTAATCGTAATATTAACCTTTGTTGTGTTGTGTGTCACCTAACTGCTTCACTACCCCTCTTATTAAATCAAAAAACGCCTACACATTCACAATGAATACTATAGGCGTTTTATTAAAAATGGAAGGATCGTGTACTAAGGTATACTAGCCCTAGAAGATCGACTTATTGTGTTGATTACCGCATACCAATCAACTTTACTATTATTTCAAGTTCTAATCAAGACGGTTAAATCTCGTCATAGTGCCACAACGGCTTTGATTGTACTTTATCCCCTAATAAGACAGGATATTCAGTCACTTGGGCAAGATTTCCTCTCGGGTACTTGCAATGCTCTTAGAAAGATTAGTTTAGTTATCTTTCTCGATCTACCATCATCTACTTTGTCAAGTCTTAGCTACTCACTTCTGCAACTAAGTCGGAACTTGTCCGATGTCTGATGTGCCTTAACCCCTCTTTCCGTGAGGGTTTTTTCGGCCATACACTCACACTATCAATGATCAATTTCAAATGTGCCTTCCAGTATTTTAAAGAACGTTTCCTTGGTACTTTATATATACCAATTAGTTAGTTACGCGTTATTAGCTGTGCTAACAGCAACTCTCACATCTTGTGCTAAAGCTTTAATAGTTTGCATAGACTTACGAACTCTCGTTCCAGCTGCTTTGTTTCCTTTGTCTGCGAATTTTGTAGCATCATCTTGGATGTTAGTTAATTCTGTCTGAATTGCTTCTAGTAAATTTGTCATTGTTTTGTTTTTAATAATTTAATTTATACTTGTTATACTACACTAATTGTGTTTGTTTCACTTTTTTTATAATTAATTTTAATATTCATCTGGCCAATCTTCTGGCCATAATTTTTTAGCAATTGCTTTTCCTACTACCATTGTAATTCCCGCTAATACTAGCCATCCTAATGATTCTATCATAATTTTAATCTTCTTCTTTTAATAATATCCATAATACAACATATGGCCAAAATGATCCCGGAGCAAATAAAAATATTAATCTCCATGCTAATGCACTTGTTTGTGTTGTTTCTGCTATTCCTGAACATACTCCTCCAAAATAGCCCTTTTTTGGTATTCTCTTTATCATAATATTGTTTTAAAAATTGTTGACCAGATCATATATGTTACGCCTAGTATAATTATCCATGCTATTGGTTTTGTATAATCTTTGTTTGTTTTCATTAGTCCCACCATTTTTCTATGTTCTCTTCTATTATTTTAAATAGAAGTTTACGTGCTCTTTCTTGATTGATGTGGCCAATATTCATTGCGATTCTAAATTTAATTTCTAAATCGTCTTCTCCATCGAAATCAAATGGTCCTTCTCCTTTCATTACTCTTTTGTAAATGAGAGGATACATATCAAAATAATCTTGAAAATCTTCTCTTAGTATTTTTGATTCCCATGTTGTATATCCAGGCTCATCTTTAATCTCTTCGAACCAGTATTTTGATTTATGAAAATCAGAATACTCACTATCATAATATCCTTCTCTACATTTATCTATTAACCTAACACAAGTCATCATAGCTTCAGAATCTCTTTTAGCTCCGGTATAAAAATCTCTACCACTAATATAATCTGACTGTAGTTTTAGTTTGTGTTCTAATACTGCGTAGATATATGAATGGTCGTAGTTACGGTCTTTCCAGATGATAGGTAACCAATTCCAGATATTCTTAACACCCTGTACAAAGTCCTTGTGATAGTATCTACCGTCATGATACCACCATAAAGGTATGAATTCTATCTTTCTTTTGAGCCAGGATTTATTCTTTCTTTCGGTTTCCCATTGTTCAAACATGTCTATTCTTGGTTCCATCTTATTTATAGTTTTATTTTAATATTACGTCCCAGTAACAAACAGTTTCCGTTTTACCTACCCCATAACTACGAGTCCATTTACATGGAAACTCTTCACGTGATTGTTCTAATCTCTCTTTAACAGTATTAGTCTTATCTGTACTATAAGTATAATATAACCAACATTCCCAATAGTGATTCATTTCTTCTACTGGAAATGTTAAAGCAATTTGCCATTTAAAAAATACAAATGACCAGATAGGTCCTGTTTCAAATCTATAGTCTGCGTCTTCCCATTTAGTTTTCCATCTCATAGGAACAAAATCAAATCCAATCTTTTTTGGAACTGCTCTTTGGCTTCTTATACTTGATTGATAAAACCCATCCCATATATTTTGTTTAGGTTCTATACCAGCATCTATTAGTTTTTGGAACTTTTCATCTGCAGATGCCTTTGCTTCTTCCTTTGTTATATTTCTCCATCTACGAGGATAGAAATAAGGAGTACCTAAAGTAACCTTACCAAAATACCATTTTAGTTTAGGTTTTTTGAAAGGTCCTGTAAATACTGACATCCATTTAAATCTATCCATTTTTTAATTTATTAATATAACTTATACTTTTTATTCAGTTCGTCTGCTATTAAATTAGCATATATTTTAGCGCCAGTAGGTGTTGTATGCGATTTATCTTTAGGATCATAAAAGTCCTGTGATGTTTCTTGTCCGATCACTTGTAAAAATTCTGATATAAGTTGATTAGTATCTAGAAAACCAACACCAGCTTCATTTGAAATGTTTTCCATAATTTTAGCATAGTCTATTGAATATGTTCTTTTATGCTTTCCATCTTCCCATGTATTTCTAGGTATTTGACTTAGAAAATATAATTTAATACCTCTTTCCTTAGCCTTCTCTACTAATCTTCTTAAGTACCAACCAAACGAGTATACGTTATATTCAACTTTATAGTGTTCATCGTATACAACTTCATATTGATCATGATCTCCTGGTAATGATCCTCTTGCACCGAAACCGCCGAAATCTGTTCTTGATAATGGAGATCTTTCAAGTGTACCAAAGCATGCGAGCATAATATCTCCGCTTTCTAATTTATCTAATGTGTGCTTGAGCCAACTACCATCGCTGCGATTAAAAAAATCTCTAATTCCCCAACCAACAACACATCTATTGATTCCAGTGATATTGTTGTCTAAGTGATTGTTTATGTATTCTGCCCAACCGACAGTGCCATCTCCGTCTTTTTTTAATTTAGTACCCGAGGTTGAGTCTCCTATAACTATCAATTTCATGTCTTAACTCTTCTTTAGCTGATTTTAATGTATCTTCTTCAATTTCAATTTCATCGCCTTCTTCAAATTCAAATGGACTACCAAATTCCATGATCGAAACATATATTAGAATATGATTAGGATTATCGAAATTCGCGTCTTCCCATCCATTTTCTCCTAAGATAATAAAATCATCTCCGTTGTCGTCTTCACTCCATCGCCATGTGATATCTTCTCCATCGATACTAGCAATTCCTTGCGCAGTCGTCTTTTGATACACAATGTAAGGTGTTTCTTTTACTGTAAATTTTGGCATTTTATTTAATTTTTAGTTCCTGTTAATTGATACGCTTCACATAATTTGTCCTGTGCTTCTGAAATTAAATCCTTTAATGTATTATCTATTTTAGCCACTGGGTGTTGCTGTAGATGTGTATCTACAATTTCCATTACAACATGTAGTCTATCTAACATTTCATGATAATGAAATTTATCTAGTGTTGGCGTGTTGCTCATATGTTTCTAGATAAGATTCTAGCTTCTTCTTCTTCCACTAACTGATCTATATCTGTCCAACATAATTGAATCTCATGTGATTCTGGACTTCCTTCTTCAATTTCCATAACACAAAGCTCTATTAATCCATCTATATTCATCTTGGTATTTGGATACTTTGCAACTACATCGTTTGCGTACTCTATTAAATTTGTCATCTATGTTATATTTAAAATTACTAATGATGCTACACCTATAGCAAATCCAATTGCAATTAATTTGAACATAAGTCCCATTGCTTTGTAATTGCCTTCTACTTGTCTTCTAGAACGGCCTTGCCATTCATTTCTATTCCATAACTGTTTCATATTATTTATATTATTATTGGTTTAATTGTTTCAAGCTTGTTTGTCTTTATAATAGGGTTTAATTAAACAACTTATACATATGTTAGTTAGAGTTAGTCCACTTGGGATTTTATCTCCACATAAATTGCAGTAATTATGAAATTCTTTCTTATCCATGTCGATTCCATCCTCCAAGTGGCATAATTTCTTCATTAGTTCCAAGTGGTTCATTTTCATTTACCCATTCCTCTTTTCCAACAGAAACTCCCATGATTTTTATATTGGGATTATTAGCAATTATCTTTGCCTTCTCTATTGCTTCCTCATTTGATTCAGCCATTACACAGACTGTAAAATCTTGTAATTTCCCAAACGCTCGTTCGAGGTGCAAAGGGTCGTAATAATGTAAATAATATACTACTATTGGTTTTTTCATTGGATCTAATCTTTCTTTAACTTAAAGACATTTTTTATATGCTAGTTGTCATTTTTAGTTTCACTTCTTGTGTGTTTTTTCTTCAAAATAACTTGATTCTTAGGGTCCCACGTTTCTATTAGGTCTACTAAAGCCTCTTCGTCTAAACTATATAAGACATCTGGGTTCATTGGGATTTTCGCGTTTTTAAAAGTTTCCTGTGCTTGTAAAATAAGAGCTGCTTTAATGTTTAGTCCTTTTAAAATTTTACTTTCTGCCGCGGTTAAGTTTCTTTCGTTTTCTGACATTTTAATTTTTATTAGAGTTAAGTGTATTACGATAATTTATTACTGCATTAGCTAAACGATCTAATCGTTCTTGTGGATTCGTTATCATGACGCGTTCTGTTGTATCATATATAGCATCGTTGTATTTCGATTGATAAGTTCCCTTGCGTTGTGGGTTTAGTTGATAGATTGTTCTATTTTTATATTTGTAACCGGTTCGAGTTACAAACTCTCTTGTATATGCTCGGCGAATATAACCCGATTCATAACTAAGATAATCTACATTTGTTACTGGATCATGGTAGCACACTGTACCATTGTCTGCTTGTGTCTGTGAAGTTACTTCAGTACACTTAAGAGTTGCTAATTTGCTCATTTGTTTGTTTTTATTATTATACTACTAATATACCACTAATAATTGACATAAAAAAATTAATCAAATATTATTTTCATTTTATTTTCACTTATATTACCTGAGTCGATAGTTTCTTGAACCACTTTTTCAAAATTAGGCGTTACTATAGGGAAATCATATTCTCCACCTAGTATCCTGCGAACTTCTGCGTATCTAATCTTTGCACTGTGATATGATCTACCCAGTGTTTCAGAAATGTTCTTAAAAATTACTGATTCATCTTGAAGAGTATAACTGTCGAGATACATTTTCATCCACGTTCTTGCCTCTTCTAGAGACCAATCTTGATTTTGTTTTTCCATTATGCTAGTATTAATTCTTGTTTTTTTGCTTTAATATGTTTACAGTCACCTCTAAAAAAGTTTTTAGCAGGACATGTACAATCCCATCTATCATTAGATTCAGTGACTTGATACACTACACCTTTTTTAGAACCATTAACATTCCAAGACTGCGTCTTTGTTTGTGGTTTAGGAGGTGTTGGAGGAGTCTTTTTCTTGGACGTATTAACTGTTTTACTAAACTTAATCTGATCTCTTGCAGTTCCTTCTGGTATCGGGTGCCAACCTGGACATACGAAAGTACCTGTTCCAGTTCTTACTATTGCAAATACTTCTTTGTAGCAATTATCTGGTGGAAGTGTATATGTTTTTGACATATCTTTTAGATTTTTAATTATACTACTAATATAACAAAAAAAAGCTAAACAAAAAAATGTTTAGCTGATTATTTTCTAAAAGTTACGAACAATTAGAGTTTTAATTTAAACTCTTTGAGGTATTGACATTTCTCGTACTCTTCTTGTTTTTCAAAGTATCTCATCATTTCGTCAATATCTTCATGTGTTGGACTTGCACCTGGTTCTATAAAGAAAACAGGTAGCATATCTTCTGGAAATTCTTTACCCTCTTCTACAACTACAAAACTCACATACACTAAAAGTTGTTCTAGTGTTGCTTTTCCAGAAATAAGTTGGTATGTGTTTTCTATTGATTGATTGTACATTATTTATTATTCTTAGGTTCTACTACAAAGCTTTCTTTTAATACTTCAACATATTTTATTTCAGGATTTGCTAATACTTTGGTAGCATACATTTCTGGGTATTTAATATTACTATATAATCTTATATCTCCATTATGATATCCTACTTCTAAATCCCATCCTCCAGGTATTAAACTCTTTGGATTAGTTCTAAATTCATCGCTTACATAAAATCCATTCATATTAGTTTCCATTTTTTAGCGCCCAAAACAATAGCTTCATCGTTGGTTAGTTTAGGATTTTCTCTAATACAATCCATTGCTTCATATAGAACTTGTGATTTTAAACCACGATCAGATGCCATTCTAAGAATTTGACTAATATTTGTTGGATCAAAATCGTATGCTCCGTCTGCTTTAAGTTCCATGTATTTTGTATATGAGTTTTCCATACCTATTATACATTTAATTTCTATAATGTTTCACGTATTTAAATAGATTAGTACCAATTGGCGATTCTTCTCTTTCTGGATGCCATTGTACAGCAATGATCATTTGTTCTTCATCCTCTATTGCCTCTGGGATATATCCACCGTCAAATGACATATGTGTTACTTTGAAATTTGGAGCTATTTTAGGACACCACTGGTGATGTCTAGAATTGACTTCAAACATATCATCATTTAGATTTTTTACAAAATGAAATTGTGATTTTTTATCGCCATGATCTTCGTCATCTGCAAAATTATCACTGGTGTGATGTTCTGCTATTTTTCCCGGTAAATCTTCTACTGTCCCGCCAAAATAATGATTTAATATTTGCATGCCCTTACATATACCAATAATAGGCTGATTACAATCTAATGCCATTTTGATCCAAGTATACTCTCTTTGATCTCTTTCTATGTTCTTTCCAATATCTGCACCTCCACATAATAGTAGAGGAGCATCTAGTTTTTTATATCTTAAATCAAGGATAGTTGGTTCAAATCCCATGTTGGTGATCCAATTAATGTAAGTTTTCTTTTCTATGTTACCTTTTGGTGGCGCTACAAATATCTTCAAACTTATTGTTTACCAATTTTTCTTGTAGTTGACATCGTCTACCCAGGAGAATAGCCTAGTCTCTTCTACATCATGAAGAATAATAGTTTTGTCTGTAATTTTATCATCATAAAACCACTCATAACCAAATAATGCAACGTCAGTAGACATGGTTTTGATTATTTGATCGTTAAATGTTTTACATCCATGTGCCCAATAAATATTATCTCCATAAACACCTAAGCACTCTGTAACAACTCTACCATTTGCAACAGATCCATAAATAGTACAATCTATCAGCGTGTTATGTTCTTGTGTTGGTTTCATTCCAGCAAAGAATTCATGTTGTGGTTGTAGATATTTCAATATTTCATCAAAGGATCTTATTGGCTTTGCATCTAAATCACAATAAATTCCACCAAAATCCCTAAGTAACAGTAATCTAACCCTATCGGCAATAAAAGCCCATTTATATGTTTCTGGTTCTGTTAAATAGTTTTGAAGAAATTTGTCATCTTTATAAAGATCATTAAAAATTTCATCATGTGTCCATAATTTGTATTCCCAATCAGGATGCATTGCTTGCATCTCCTGACCAAATCTAGTGCACCATTCTGGTGGTTGTTTAAATCCTATCCAAACTTGATGGATCTTCTTAGGTATTTGCATATTTATATTTATTTATTATACTTAAAAATCTCTATGTGTTTCATACACTGTTTTAATTACTGGAAATCTTAATGATTCGGTACCCTTTAAATTTGTTGTGGTTTCGAAATATTGAATAGTTACTTGTTTTCCAATTATCTCTTTAGGATTCTGAAAATAATATCTTCGTTGTTCGTGACTAAAGCCACTACCTACTTGAACTCTATTGCCTTTATGTTCAATAATAATATTTTTTAGCATTAATTCAGAAACCTCTGCGCCATTTACAATAACTCTTTGATAGTCGTTTTCCACATCCAATACTATATATTCATCATCATGCATCTGTTTTACCTTAAGGACCTCATCAGATCTTTTACCTTTGTATGTTGTATTTTTACGCAACATTAGTCCTTCCCAACCACCTTCTTTTGACATTTCCATCATTCTCGAGAAAACCTCATCGTCACAATCTAATTGATCAAGAACACCAATAAATGAATGTCCATCTTCAACGATACTGTATAGATTAGTGATACGTTCATTAAATGTAGTCAAACTAGTTTTATCTTGAAATTCTTTAAGTGTTAAAAGATCAAACATCCAAAAGAAAGGATTTACAATAGTATGATCTTTACGTTTAATTTCTTTAATGATATTTTGGAAATCTTCATCTCCGTTTTCATCTAACATGCAAATCTCTCCATCAAAAACCATGTTACTGAGATTTAATGCTCTCAATTCTGGCTTTAAATTATCAAGTGTTAAGAATTCTTTTCCTGATCTTGAGAAAAACACAGGTTCACCTTCGGCATCAATGATACAAATACAACGACATCCATCTAATTTACGACTAACTTGCCATCCATCATTCCAATCTACTTTCTTCTGAGCCTTCTCATCAAAAGCTTTTGCCAACGCAACATCAAATGTTGGAATAAGATTAGGAATTGCTTTGTTAATAGTAGATGCTGTTGATCTTGTCTTAAGATTACGATCCAGAATATTCCAGATTAAGTCCTCGTACATTCTATTCTCTTTAACGTATTGATTTACGTTGGCAATTGCAGTGTGGCCAGTGGCTACTCTGTCGTTCAGGTCATCTAATAATGTAAATAAACTTCCATAAGTATTTGGATGACCTAGTAAATCTGAATTCTTTTTACAGTTAGCTGAAGTTACACCATATTGAAGATATGTATTATATGTATAGTACAGCGCATTCCTAACTGATTCATAGTTGACATATGTCTTTAAAACATTTATTTTGTCAGTATTTGAGTTGGTAGCATTTGAAGATTCTACAAAATCATGTATTAATTGGAAATCCGTTCTCATATTATGCAAATTTAGTTCTTAATTCTTTTATTTCTCCGGCTGATTCAAATCCAATAATGTGGAATACTTCATTACCTTCTCCAACAAAGTTAGGTATTACAAAATTAGCTATGATTAAATCATTCCAAATTTCGTTTAACCACCATGTTTCGACACCCTCTATGTTATTTAGAAGATCCTCTTTGATAGATTCTAAAGTAAAACCATATCCATATCCCGAGGCCATGACAATCTTACCTAGTTTTTTAGCGATATCTAAATCGCTAAGTGCATTAATAGCAAATTGAATTTCTTTGATCATGTAAGAAGAGACTTCTTGATTATATGTATACATTTCTTTTGACCACGGCTTAGTGATCTCTATATTGTGTTTGTAAATTTTTGGAATTTTTGACATGTTTTTATTTTTAGTTATTAATTATGATACTAATATACGTGAATTGTTTGACAATAAAAAACTTTTATGTGTTTATTTTTAAAAGTTACGAACAATTATAAATCAAATGCTTCGTTTGGTGAAATACCCTTCATGGCACCATCTCTTGGTACATCAGGAGGATCTACATATGTTGGTTTTGTATTAGAACGTGTTGGTGTTGGTGTGGATTTTGATTTATGACTCTTCAACATCTCTGGTCTATTTTCTAGAACCCAACTAAAATAACGCTTGTCTTTCTTGTAAATATAGTCAACTGTTTGACCTGCATATTTCCCTGAACGGAGTCTGTGATTTAAATCTAGCATTGTTTGTTTTTAAAGGTTATTAATAATCGTCTTTTTTGTGTTTACCTTTACGAGTATATGCCTTCTTGCTTTTATGAATATTACCTCTCATAGCTTGCCATATCTCTTGGATGGTGAACACTGTTCTTTTTAATTTATTTTCTTTCTTGTCCATTACTTTATTAATTATTTTCAATTCTATCGTGAACTGATATTGGAGCATCTGATGGAAATCTTGAATCTGAAGTGTGAATCCAGTTTCCACCAAACATTGAATGGCGACCTGATTTAGCAATAGAAGCTGGAACAGCAAAGTTGGCTTTCTTTCCAAAAAGACTTCTCTCTATAAGAATTAGTTCATCATCAGGTATCATATCAATATCTATACCTGGTCCATGATGAAGAATGATAGTATCTTCTTTAAATGTTAAACCATTATTTGTAGAATCACCTAATGAATTCCTGAGTACGAATGTTAAAATTGAGTTCATATTTTTATCTTTTAATTAGTGAGGTAATAACCTCGATTAGTATACTACTAATATAACAAAAAAAAGCCAAACAAAAAAATGTTTGGCTAATTATTTTCTAAAAGTTACGAACAATTTTAAATTATATCACTTGAATCTATTAAAGTGTATGTAAATGAATTACCCCAATGTTCTCTAGCTATTTGACATATGTCTAAAAACTCATGCCAATCATCATTACTAGCGATAACTTGACATCCTGCAGACCACTTATCAATCTGTGTTGATTTTCCTCCAGCTCTACTAGTTGCTCTATGTATATTAATACCGAAAATACCTTCTTGTACATTCTCTTCTAGCAAGTCATACTTATCATCTCTGTTATTATCTCTATATACTTGAACTGGCTTCTGTTGTCCTAAAGCTAAATATTTACCTTGATGCAATCTTAGTTTATGTGAACCTCTATATTGTCCTGGTTTAAGAATAGCTACTCCTTTTTCGCTTAGTATATTCTCAACCCAATGTGTTCCAGGGTCGGTTGTACATTTATAACAATGAAATTGCCATTCACCCTCAACCTTATAAGACAATGTAATACAGTCATCAAATTTATTAGTGACTTTATTTTTAGTTTCTGAGTTTCTGACACCAATTATATTGACATCATAATCCCCACCGGTGAAGTATTTATAGTCTTTAGACTTCATTACTTCTTCAATTTGTTCTCTTGTGTAACAGTTCATGTTGTTTTTTATTTTTTGAGTTTTATATCTTTTAATTCGAAATCATCCAATATGACGCGATCTTCTACCCTTGACCAATACTCTTGCCATACTTGTTCCATTGAAGTTCCTTCGGCCATGTATATAAGAGATGCTACGACACCTCGTTTAGCCTTAACATTCCAAAACCATTCTTTACTCTGAATGCTATAGTGATTACTAAGTATGATATCGTTACTTATAGATTTTTCAGTACTGTTTAAGTATGTATTCCTGGTACTTAAAAATGCTTTAAAATCACTTCTTCTGTTTTCTAATGTAAAAAAATCAGTTACATTATTTAGGCTTGCATCAACTGTTATGCAACCTTTTTCTAAACAGCTAATATTAATATCTATATTTGTAATTTTCTTAGTTCTTGCTATACATTTACCCAATAAGTAGAAATAAGCATTATGATCCCATCGAGTTGTGAAACTATCAACAACACTATCGGGCTGTTTAATTAGACCGCTTGATGTAAATTGTTTTAGTTTAATGGCAATTTGATCAAATTTATGCCCTTCTTTTATTAGTAAATCTTTTATATTGTTATATGGTTTGCGTACATATGCAAACTCGTCCATGTCGACTGTGTATAGCCAATCTTCTTTAATATTCGGTAAGACTTCCTCATAACATAAAGTTTGACCACCATTTGTAATTTCAACTAAATCAACATTATATAGTTTATCGTGTTGGTATAATGTAATTTTACCCTTGTATTTATCAAGAATTTCAGAATAATTATCAGTACTTAAATTATTGATTAAATAAAAATGATCAACACCTTCATTGATGTGATGTTGTATCCACTCTTCCATGATAACTGCCTCGTTTCTAAAAATAGCAAGGACCGCAAGTGTTTCTATGTGTTCTGAATTAAACATTTTTATGTGCGATTATTTCCCTATTTTTTTGTTGCTAAACACCAAACATGAGTACTTGTCACATTAATGTCTTCACTTAAATTCCAATACTTAGACAATTTACTTATCCAAAAGTCTTTATCCTCAATTATTAAGTGTAAATTAGTACCATCTGGAAATAAATTATGTGATGGTACTAGACAAACAGCAAAATAAAATACTTTATTAGTTTTATTATAAATATGTTCTAATACATTATCTAATTTTTCGGGTTCGATATGTTCTAAAACATCTATACAAATGCTCATATCGCTAATTTTAGGATCCATTGCGAATTCAGGTCTTCCTGGTTCGTATTGATTTATTTTCAATCCATGATCTGGAAATTGTTCATTTAATGTGATTAAGAAATCTGATTTCCCAGAGCCGTAATCTAAAATAGATTTACAATCATTATCAAGAGCATGTTGATATATTATAGGAACCTTGCCAGTTACAGCTCCGCCCCATGGCAATGTGTTAGTTGCCCAAACTAATTTGTTTCTATATTCAATAGAAACAACAGCATCTAAGTTAAACACATTTTCTTCCATATTAGTTATTTAATATTATCTTCACCTTTTTTGCCCCAAATTTTGTCTGCTGATGCTAAACCTAATCCACCGACACATATAGCTGCTACTGCGTTTACTAATGTTGGTTCTACTGGAAATACAGTATAGATATTAGCTATTAAGGCACCACATAATGTAACACCTGCTAATATTCCAATAAATCTTTTTGAAGAAGGAGTTCCTTTTTCGTCTTGTAGTAGGCCTTTAAACCAGGCAATAATCTTTTTCATATCTAGTTAATATTTTTAAATACACGCTCTGTGCATATTCTATATATCTAAATATTTAAAAAACTAATTTGATGGTTTACGTAATGATTTCCCTCGTTGTATGTCCAATGTTTCAAAATATGGATTTAATCTAACGTACGTGCTATTAGCTCTTTGAATTGGAGAGGCACGTTGGCATAAACAAGCATCTGCTTGAAATGCTCCGTGTTTTTTTATAAAAGATAAAACTTCACGTGCACCTTTAGGTGTAATGATATAACCGTATGCGCCTCTGAAAACACTACCAGTTATATTTGTACTCTCATAAAATCTATTGCGTGGATATGTGTGGACACCTGGTTCATATTTTTCAATACAGGCATTATAATGGTCGATGTGTTTATAATCTGGATCCTTGTTTTGATTTTCAAATGGTAAATATGCATCTAGATGGCATATGCTTTCTATAGAGTCTAAAATTTCTATAGGATCTCTTACAACTACAGCATCCTGTTCCATTATTAAAAAAGGCTGATCTTGATTAGCACATTTGTCCCATAAAATATAATGACTTGTTAAACAACCTATGGTACCATCAGTCCAATCATAATCATGTACATATGAAGAAGGTACAACACCAAAGTCTTTAAGAATCTTATAACCTGCTTTACCCTTTACGCCTGCAAATAGTTCATATTCTATATTGAACTTATTTAAAGACACGACGGCATCATTAGTCATTTTAACAGATAACTCATCAGACATGTGGATTACATATGTTTTCATACTGTTCTTTTATTTAAAATCTTGTTGTGTGTGCGTTATAGTTTTGTAAAATTTCAGAGGCTGTAAGTGCTTTAGTATAGTGCATTACCGGTCCAACAGAACCATTCATTACTCTACCTAAATAATCATCGTCTGGCCACGCTGCGCCTATATGAAAACCATTACCAGATATTGTTTCTGTTAAATTAAATGTATTAGTTCTAATAAGCTGACCGTTCTTATAAAAAGACCATTGATTACCTGACTTTGAAAGTGTAAAATGTTCCCAAACATTTCTTGAATTTGTAACAAATACACGAGTTTGAAATGTATTATAACTACCATTGCCATTAGCATCAGATGTTTCTCTTTGATTAAAAAAGATACCATGGTCTAATATTTCAAGTGATAATCTTTGCCACGTTTCTCGATATGACATTAATTCAGCTGAATTAGAAGTTGTTCTTTTTATCCAGCCCATAGTTGTAAAATCTCCATTTACTGTAGAAGCAATTGATTGAGTACTTCTTAATATACATCCATTACTATCCGCTGAATTAGAACTAGATAAATTTACGACGTTGCCGGATATATCACCATATGATATATTTCCATAAAGCGACATACTGTTAATACCGGATGACTTTGCTAAATTATAAATAGTATTATTTGTAGTACGAGTACCATTAACAAATGGTGTTGGATATGTACCTTCTTCTATTTGGATGTTTGTATAATGTCTAGCACCTGAATAAGTATCGCCATTATATCCAATATACCAGTTAAAGTTATTTGAATAATCTGAAGGCATTGTCATAGTAACATAACAATATTTCCATGTGATTCCGTTTATTATTCTAGTTTTTATAACATTGTATATTCCAGCACCTGTTGATACATGAGCGCCTGATGCTGAATATGCTCTAGCGTGAAACATTCTAGAAGAACCTGAATAGTTTAAACTTTCAGCGTACCAGCCCGAAAGCACATATGTAGTACCTGCTTTTAATTGAGATGTTAAATTAACCTGATATTCAGTGTATGCAGAACCCATTGTTTGTTGTAAAACATATTCAGAAGAGCCTGGGTTATCTGGCATATGAATAATTTTATTGTTAGGGTTACTACCAGATTCTTGGGGCATATCTTGCCCATTTGGAAAATGACCATCAATTAAATGATTAGTAGTTTTAGGTGCATAAATATGACTATATGTGTGATTTGCATCAATATAAATCATCAGTGCGTCTGTTGTTATATCTTCTAAATCATTATTTAATATTAAAATATCATTATTTTTAGCCCACTCTAAAGCTTCTGAATATTCAATAATATTTGCCCCCATTTTTTGGATAATATATACCAAGTCAGATTCATCATATGCTATCCTTGCATCAATATTTTCAGAATAAATAGCGTAACCGCCTTCGGGTATTTCTACACCATGATAAAATCCAGTAGTTTCAGTAGGACCCATTCCCTTTGGTAAACCAATTGACCATTCTCCAATGTTTAATGAATCTTCATCAATGTCAATATTACGTTTTATTCTATTAGCCATTTATTCTCTATTTTTTTATTTTCTAATATAAATTGTTCGAATGATAACATATAAAATTATATTATGCATTATAAGTATGACTAAAATCACAATCAGATACAAATGATATTGCTTCTTCCATTGTGCTAAAATCAACCTTTCTTTCTTCTCCTTGGAAGTAAACTACTTCGAATCTACTGCCAATTTCATTAAT
>Ga0209815_1000769_pt1 | contig 22778 bp, 30 predicted proteins | sample CoawatmetaG00DNA_FD_187507 | JGI IMG/M metagenome (GOLD analysis project Ga0209815, IMG submission 187507) | Marine microbial communities from the West Antarctic Peninsula - Coastal water metaG002-DNA (SPAdes) (version 2) | ecosystem: Environmental > Aquatic > Marine > Coastal ...
TGTAAAACATTGAAAGGTAGTTGTAGCGACATTGCCTACGATCTAAATGTCCCCTTTGAAAACGAATTATAATTATTCTCTTAAATTAGGAAACATACATACTTCTAAAGAAGGAAATATTTCCCCACTCATACATTTGTCTCCTTCGTATAATTCCGTACAACTCCTCATTCCTCTATCATATCCGATATAACAATAACCATCGTCTTTCGATATTTGGTTACTGTTTATTTTATTCACCAACGTATTTACTCCACCTTTTTCCTTTTTACTTTTCAATTCCGTTTCCTTTTCTTTGGTGTCTCGTTTTTCTTTTTCTTCTTTCATACTTTTTTTCAGTTGTCTCAGTTCGTGGTTTACATTGGGGAGCGGATGCATAAGGTCTCTATAAAGTTGTATGATGGTGTCTTTAAAATAAAAAACAGAAAAGAGGATACCTAAACACAAGATAAATATAAACAGATAGAACATACCTGACGACGTCTGGTTCGTGTTGTTTCCGTTGTTCATGTTGTTTATGTTGTTTATGTTGTTCCCGTTGTTCCCGTTGTTCCCGTTGTTCATGTTGTTCATGTTGTTCATGTTGTTCCCGTTGTTAAAATCATTATTGGTATACTCCATGTTTCTAAGGACATTTTTATTTACATTTTCCGAAAAATTCTGTCCTTCTCCATACATTTCGCTATATTTTTCACTTAACGACATATATTTTAAATAGATTTAAATAATATATATTAGACAATATAATGTTACAAAATGATTTGTTACAATATTACGGCAAATACATGTATTTAAAAATATACGTAGACGACCTACATTTAAAAGAGACCTACCTAGAAGCCGTTCGCCAACATCATGTCAAAATGACGCGCGACCTTCGTCACGCCGACGCAGGGTTTGATTTATTTGCCCCAAGCGAACAAGAGACGGAGGTGTCCATTCATACCATCGATTTCAAAGTGGTTTGTAGCGCTCAAATCGTATGTACATCTCTGAAATATAATACGGGGTTTTATTTATATCCTCGATCCAGTATTTCTAGAACTCATTTAAGGTTAGCCAATCAAGTGGGTATTATTGACGCGGGGTATAGAGGGCATTTAATTGGCGTCTTTGATGTTCTTTATTCAGCCCCTATCAAAGCCCGCGACCGATACGTACAAATTGTCTCGCCCTACATGTGCCCCATCGTGGTAGAAGTCGTCTCAAGTTTAGAAGAGTTGGGGTGTGAAACCGTCCGTGGACTAGGTGGCTTTGGGTCAACAGGCGTATAGCGTGTCAAATAATTTTTGTTTTGGTGTTTTTGTTTCTTCTACCCATACTTCCTTTTTTTTTATTTCGTTAAAAATAATTTGTGTATTGTCGTGTAAATGTTTGAATAATCCAACATTTTCTATTAATTTAATATGCACATTTACATCCGTTGTAATTAATTGAACCACTACATACAATACGCCTTTGTAGGTCTTATTATTTGCCAAGGTGTATTTTATTTTAAATAAATCAAACAAAGAATCGATGGATTGTTGGACTAACTCTTTGGCGTTTTTGGCGTTATACCGCAAAATCTCCCATATAATCCAAATGATATTTCGGTTTTTTTTATCGTCTTTGAACTCGTCCGTCCGAGCTTGTATGTAAATATTTTTTTTCTTTTTGGTTAAATATATATCATATTCAATCAACCAATCTAGCCAATACGTTATACTGGTTTTGTCTTTCGTATGTTCAAGATGATATACGAATTCATTTAGGGGTATATAAAATTCTTTCGGATCTTGTTCTTTGAAAAATGGCTTTATATAATCTACATGATCTGCTTTTAAATGGTCGTACATTTTGTCTAAATGAAATGTAAAGGGTAAAGAAGTCAGAGTATGTTCGTTTTTTGTCTCGCAAAAAATAATAGTAATGGTAAAGAAAATTGCCCGTAGTTCATCGTTATTTTTAATGTCTGTGTTCGCTTGAATTTTCTTATATTCTTCTAATTTCTTTGATACATAGATGGGTATTTTTATATTATACATATGGATATATTTACAATAAAACATAATGTAGATTTTCCATAAATCGGATATATATCCGCTACACAACATCTCTGCCGTCCAATGCAATGCGTCGTCGCGCTTTTTATAATACAAAGACTCCGTCAGTTCCTGTAGAACATTTTGTTTTTTATGATTTGAAAAAGATAGACGGGTAAAGGATTTGCGATTGTCTACAATATTACATTTCTCCATTCTTATATTGCCTTCAAAAAAAAATAAAATAATATAACAAATGATGAAAGTATTAATACTATTGATTTTAGTGTATTTATATTTTATGTTTTCTAGACAAGAAGGATTTACACTATTAGAAGAAAGTTCTTTTATAAAAATAGACCACGACATCTTAGACGGGTTTTATGCGAAGATATACGACGATTTATACGATACGTTACCTATTCATACGAAAGAATGCGAGCAAATCATTCCTTATCTAAGACCGCATAGTAAAGTCTTGTGTGTAGATTTTCGTACGGGTCATATCGTCCAACTCTTGTCAAATAGTGCCCAAGTAACTGGTCTAGAGACCTCGTCCGATATGGTACAATATGCGAAACAATTATACCCCGAATTATCTTTTCAATACGGTAAATATAACCCTTATATTACTAAATTAAACACGCATATTATTTGCCCGTTGTTCAGTATCCATGTGAAAGAAGACCTAGGCAACTTTTTAAGCGTTTGTTATAGTTGGTTGATCCACAAGGGTTTGTTATTTATAACCTACCTTCCAAATATAGACGATATAAGCACTATCGTACAGACTAAGCCACGAGACAAATTTATATATCATTACAATTTCTCCTTAACTATAGAAAAAAATCCGGGGCATTCCCTTGTCACCGAACATATTTATAGTAAACATATACTCAAGCGTAAACACCTATGGAATTATCGAGCCCTTACGTTGGATACGTTAATCTATGAAGCCGGTTTAAAAGGATTGAAATTTGTAAAAGATGCCGACTTGGGGTCGTTTCATATGGCTATATTTACAAAAGCAACTTAGCGGCTATATTTGCCGATACTTACGAAGGAATCGAGAATATAAATGATAAATAATCCTAAAAAGCAATACAAAACAATTTCTTCGTTTTTTTGGTTTGTTTTAATTTCCTTTTGTTGTTCCAGTAATTCTAAAATGTAATTTACTTTATTCAACATCGGGTTCTCGATCACCTCTTCGCTTGGGCGGAACACATACGGGGTTGATTCCTTTTGATAAAATTGGGCTAATTCATTCGCGTTATCTTCTTGTATATTAGAATGTAAGTTGGCAATATCGATTTCACTCGGTACGTCTTTTGATTTTTCAAGCGTTGGTTTTAATAACTGAGTTAAATTGTCTTTACTGATTTTTGGTTTATCAAAACTTAATACTTCGTCGTTTTTTATTAAAGCTGCGTTAAAAGCAAAAGCCATACTTAAATAAAGAGTATATTTTTTTACTATAAATATATATAATATGGCGAAATATAAATTTAGTTTCTTGGATTATTATCATTCTGTAAATAATAATAAAATATTCGCCGGTCTAATCATTCTGATTATGAATATATGTACTAGATACGCCACGCTGGAATTAAGTAATTCGCAAGAATATTATGTGAAATATATTTTCGGTAAACAATTGCTTTTATTTGCAGTCATATGGATGGGGACAAGAGACATAGGTATTTCTATTTTAATGACCATATTATTTTTACTCTTGGCGGACTATCTACTGAATGAACAAAGTAAATATTGTATTATACCCAATCGGTGTAAAGTATCCGACCTATCCGGAAATATAACTCAAAAAGAGGTGAATGATTCTATTGAAATACTTAAACGAGCACACGCCCAAAAAAAACACAAAGAAAATAATATAGAACACACCTTATTTAAAGAGAATTTTATTTAATTTCTATCTTTTATATATGCTTAAATATATTTCTGTTGTCATTAAACCCGTTCTCACTACATATGATTTTACCCAGAATAAAAATGAAGAAAAACTTAAAGCACTATTTCCGAATCCAGACATAGACGAAAAATCAAAAAACATATTGTACAATTATCCTGCCACGGATTATATGATTTACCCTATCAAGACTGAAGACCCAAGAATCATAGATTACGATTATGGACGCGAAAATTTAATCCGTGATAAAATACGTGATAAAATAAATGAAGCAGGCAATACAATATCAAAGGAACTTGTATTTTATGTGCCTTTGTACAATGATACGGACCTAGAATATAGACATAAATATAAAAAAAAACTGAAACCGGTGAAATACCTAGACGTGTTTGATAGCTCCTTTAAACAATTTGTCTCTGAAATTCCTAGTGTGAATAGTGTAACTATAAAGCCGACGCTAGACATACCCCTAAAAGAATATTTTTCGTATTTAAAAAGCAAGTACCCTGAAAAGTCTATACAATTTTTTGAATATTTATTTTACTTTGACCGAGAAAAATCTTTTATCAAAAATTTAGTCCTTCGTTCGGCGTTTGATAAGGTTCTCATATTATACAAACCCACTTATTTAGAGAAAGGTGAAGGCGAAATTAACCCAGAGTATTATTATGAACTAATGAATACAACCATCCATCCAGATAAGGTATCCAAAATAACGGATACAAATGACGATGATAATGTAGGCGAAACCTATGTAAATAGTCGTTATATAACGCAGGGTCGCTATAAATGTATAGGAAAATTTAAAAAAATAGGAGGCTTAAAATATATATTCACATTCCAATTAAACCAAATTTTATTCCCGAATTCAACCCATACGGATGTATTTAAATTCAAATGTATTGTAAAAAAATCTTTGTTTGGATTTACATATAAAATAGACGAGCAAAATGAAAAGATCCGGGGCTACTCGGGTAAAGTCGAATCCTTCGATGTAGACGATTATAATTTATTCAGATATAAGAATATAGATAAGAGCGACATGACAAAGAATTATGAATTATTTTTGCCTAAAGAATATCCTATAGATAAATCTAAGTTTAAGAAATTTTTAAAAAAGGACATTCACGCGCTTGACTTTTTAACGTATTTGAAATCTCCTAGTGAATTAAAAAAATACGAAGACTTTGTGAAAACACAATACGAAGAATATAAACAGGGACTATTGAGAGGTCCTTATTCTGCCGATTTATATTCTAAACTGGAAGCCTATTACGACAGTGCACAGGGCGCGTATAGTAAAATGTTCGTGGGATTTAAAGATACGATAGAAATGCTATTCGAAACCAATACGCCGTTTCATTTTAAGCCCCGCCAATCTTCTACGGATACCATCACCCAATATAAAATAAAATTAGACTCATTCAAAGTATATCCATTCAAAGTAAAGTCTAGTAAAGACCCATGTATCTATAAAAAAGATATATGCGCTGCCATCGACGCGTTTCAACCAGACCATATTGTGAAGGTAGAATTATTTTTAAAAAAAAAGGATTTTACAGCTCTGACAAAATGTAATGAAATAAAGTTTAAAATAAAAAAAATGAGTAGAAAAATTATCAAAGGGGGAAAATTGAAAAAAAAAATGATTAGGAATACTAAGAAATGCATCTCTATTTCCTACCCAAAAAAATGTTAATCTATGGCAGATTATTCAAGCGCGGGTTTAAACAAAACAAAATAATGAAACAAACGTTTGTCCTCTTGAACGAAGACGCTACCGGCGAAATATTATATTATTTAAAATATAACCATATTACTGACACCACGATGAATGCGTATTTATATGTATTCATCTATGAATTATTGTATTTATCTATATGGCTTCATATTTACCCTAAAGAAGAAAGAAAAAAAATATTAGACAAAAGCTTCATTCATATCGTGCTGTATCTTTTCATTAAAGTAAATTCTGAACTTTTATTAAAGAACCATAGTGAATAGCAAATTGATACAGTTTACGCATCTGAAACAGGGTCAGTTTATTGTCTTGGTCTATAAAGAGCTTTACGTCGGGATGAATCGACAACCAATAAAAGTAAATGATTACAAAATCATATTTAAATATATATTCTAATTCTCGTATGAAATAGTAATTGTAATTCACTATAATAGAGTTCAGTTCTTTTTTTTCGAGGGTGACAATAGGTAAGAAAGATAATATATAATTTTGTATGTCTTCTGGTAACATACAATATTATATGATTTTTTTTTAAGATTTATTGCTAATCATATTTAATATAGAAGAGACCGCCTCTTCCAATTGTTTATAACTGGTGGTCGCTTCACTCAATAAACTTTCAAATTCGTCCTTTTTTTTCTGATTTTCATTCAAGCCAGATTCTTCTTGGGCGATTTTTTTGGATATTTCTTTATGTTGTTCTTTCAACGTATGAATCATTTCTGTTTTTTTTTCGATCACACGAGAAATCTCGTTGATGGTTATTTTCATATTTTGAAGTTTTTGTTGTAATTGTATATAATTTCCCTCCATTAAATTAAGGTCCAATTAAAAATTATACTGCTAAACGAATCGTATTCTTATCGCTTTTGCGCTTGCGCCGGTTCATAGACGGTGCCGATGCATTGCTTAAATTATCTATCTCTTCCACACTAATCACGCTTTCGTTTGGTTCGTCTAAATCGATTTTTTTGTTTAATTGGCTCAATAAAGTGTTGATATTATCCGGTCCTTTCATCTCTTCGCGGAGGTTGGACGGACCGGATTCCTGGCTATGGCTCATTCCGAAATCATTCATAAAATTGCTCAATCCAGGGCTGGTTTTTTCCATAGTACTGACCGCTGCCTTTGTAAAATGGTTCATCAAATCCGGATTTTGTCTCATAATGTCGTCCATACCAGGCATAGCGGATTTAAACATAGTATTGGTCATATGAATCATCATACCAGAGCCAGCCAATTGAAATAACAATTTAAGCTCGGGCGCCATTTTGGCTTTTGACTTATATTTTTCGTGGAGTTCAGAAAAAATATCGTCGTAATCCTCTAAATTCTCGGTGACTTGCTCCGACCATCCGTCGAGTTTTATATCAAAGGGGTCTACTTTATTATTTAAAAATTCAAACCCGGTAATAAGCGTGGTCAATACTTTGCCTTGAAATTTAATGCTGTTGGTGCGTTCTTTTTCAGATATAATGTTTTCATATTCGCCTTTCATTTCGTCTAAAGAAGAGTCCATGCTGTATCGTTTGGATAGAGTGACGCCTTTGGATTCCAATTGTTCCAATTTGCGTAAATAATTAAACTTTTCCTTTAGTGTATCTTCTTTGGTTTTATGTTCCACGCCACGGATCTCCTTTTCGATATTTATTTCTTCTATTTTTTTGAAGGTAGGCTCCATATGAGCGGTTTTTTTACCAATCGTCACCTCTTCTAGATCGTTCAGTTCGCTTAATTCTTTATCTAGAGAAATGTCGTGCGATTTTAAAGAACTCTTTTTTTTATCGTTCATCAATAATTCCACACCGCCACCAAAATCTACCTCGGGTCGCTTGTCTTCCACGTCTAAATCTATGATTTCTTCCATTATAGTATCTTATATGTTTTTACTTTATATTTAATCGCACTCTTTTCTTAAAACATCCTTTAATTGTAAAAAACAATCGGCTAAATCGTCTTTTTTTTTATGTTTATGAAAAAAGGGCGTCCAGCTAGCATATTCATCCCCTAGGATTTGTTCGCTAATTTTTATGCTCCATTTTTTTCTTTCTGCATAGGTGGTTTTTAAGGGCACGTCATACCCTTTTAATTTATGACAAGCACTCCAAGGACGAATATCAGCACAACCCTGTAAAATAAAAAACATAGTAATCATCCCTTGTAAGGTTTTCATCCGAATGGCATTTTGCCCTATTTGATTTTCTATGACCACCACGTCGACCGAATAACTTGAAAATAGGGAAAAAAACTTTTCGGACATAGTTCTTCCTATATCTATTAAATTGGCTTTTGAAGCCGACGTGGAGACGTCGCATAGTTCTACAATGTCCCATTCTACTATAGTATTTGTATCACGTTCATATAAAATATAAGCACAATTACGTATGCCCACGTCTATACTAAGATACAGCATATACTATACTCATTCTATAAATTGCCGTTTTCGTAACGAGTTCAATTTCTCGCGACTTAAATAGACCTCTTTCATATCAGAAAAAGAATAACCGAATGGTCGGCTATCGTCCATAATTCCATTAAACTTATAGGGACCCTTTTGATTATAAATTGGATTGACTTTTTTCGTTTCGTCTAAGTTTCGTTTCCGAATAAGGTCGCCATGTTTGATTAAAAACTCCCTATAACTTTGATTGTCGTGTATACCATATTCGTTTTTTATGTTTTCATTTTTAATAGAACTTTGCGTATAATCTGTAAATTGTCTCCCGTCTTTTATAAAACTCATTAGTATAAGAAAATATTTAATTAATCCACCGAAGGAAGCGTTTCTTCAAAGGCTAAATCTACCACCAACGTCGATTTGTTGGTTACTAATCCGATTAATTCGTTTTTTTTCATTTTAGGGTTTGTCTTTATACCTTTCGTACTCAGGACATCCCGCAACGATTTTACACTCATTTTATTGTAATCTTCGTCGAGCTCACGGACTTCATCGAGTTCGTCGAGTTCACGGACTTCATCGAGTTCACGGACTTCGTCGACTTCGTCCTCGCTCTCTTCGCTATAGTCGCTTTCGGATAAATCATCGGTCAATTCGATATGTTTAATTTCGCCGTCGGCAACAGGGCGTGCGTTCTTTAGCAACTCGTATAACAGTTTGGCTTGCTCCATTTGTGCCGCTTCAATATTTTCGTATTTACGCTTAAAGTAATAGCATATCAAGGTGACGAGTAACAAATTTATAATTAGTCCAGTAAAGAACCCGCTAATATCTAATAATCCCATATACATTACTATATATATTATTCTTTAATTGTTTTAAACGAAATCAAAGAAGAAATAAATGTTCTGGGTATTTCAAATCCTTTAAAACTTGTTTTCCGCCATGAACGTATGATATGCCCTTCTTTATTTTATAGGTATACTCGATACTCTCCTTGTGCTCTACCACATTCATTTTAATATTTTTTATATCCTTGTCCAACGCGTCAAAAATCTCGCATAGTTTTATGTAATGGGTCGTCAATATGAATTCTACATTTTTATATTGAGACAAACCCTTCAAGTAAATTTCTGCGCATAAAACGGCATCGTTCGGATTCGTTCCAGAATATAGTTCGTCGAATATACAAAAATGTCTATAGGTTTTATGTTCGTCGATGATAGATAAAATATCTTTGCATCGCCTTGCTTCTGCTTGGAACAAACTATCGCGACCGGATGTATCGGGTATATTTAAATACGAATGAAAATGATCGTATATATGAATATTTGCCTTTTTATAACAGCCCATACCAAGCTGTTGAGACATAATTAAATTCAATAAAACCGATTTGATTAAGGTTGTTTTTCCAGACGCATTGGGACCGGTGATCATAATATTTTTATCTAGAATGATATTGTTTTTGACCGGTTTGTCGTATATATTGGCTAAATAAAAAGACGATTTCATATACGTTTTTTCTTTTCCAAATTGACAACTATTCCACTTTTTCTTGGCGTGTAAGGTTTTAAAGGTAATCATATCTTTTACATAGACGTTCAAGTGTTTGGCGTAATGAAAGGCGTCGTGATAGGTCGTATCATAAAATAAACTATAATATAAAGACATAATATACCCGATTTGACTTAAACGACTTAAGGTATTTTTATACGGAAAAATAAACGATATTTTTTTTAACATCTGTTCCAGAACGGCTTTTTGGGCGTTGTTTTGGTTTAAAAAAGCGATGTACGACGGATAAGGCGTCAAGAGCGTATTCAATTGGTCGATTTGTTGAATGGATTGCTTGCAAGTTTCTTTGGCACAATCCATAAACGCGGATATAGTATGTATATTCTTATAAAATTGTATACACGAGAGGATATTTTGATAAATTTGAAATATATAAAAGACAATCGAGGCAATGAGAGTCGCTTTTTGCTGATAGGTCATGTATTCGTTTTCATAAAAAAACTTATATACATTCGTCCGTTTCATCATTTCTTGTAATAATTCCGTATATTCTTGACCTGAAATCGTAATGTTTTTTAATCTTAAAATAAAAAAAGGGACGATAAAAATAAAGATAGGCGTACAAAGGGAAAAGAGGGGCGCCGTGATATTATATATACTTAGTGTTTGCATAAAAAACGACGAATAATTTAAAGGGTCTAATAGAGCCACGTTGAGATATTGATATTTTTCCTTAAAATTTGTCTCGGTGCTAAAGGGTTCGTATACGGTGCGCCACGCACACTGGTCGTAGGGGATTACGTTCATTTTCTGTACGATACATTGGGTATCGCGTAAAAACGACTCCTGTGTAGTATACGAACCACACCATTGCGTTAACAATTCGGAATCCCCTAGTATTTTTTTATAACAATGTACTAGGTCTAGATCGGTTTGGATTGTCTCCGTTATGTCTCTATGTTCGATACATTCTATGGGCAATTTAAAACACATAGTATATATCTTTTTTTTTATAACAAACATATTACGAATATAAACAATAAACCCATAGTATAGAAATGTATTACACCTATGATCACATAGATTCTTTATCTACGACCTTTATACTTCCAGAGACAACCCAAAGCCTCTTACAGGAGATAAAGACCTTATTGCTCATCTATACACAGGAAACCTTGAAAATAACCGTCGTAAACAAGCCGGTCGATTATTGTGGTTCCATATGTAAATTATTGAATAAATTAAGCGAAAAAAATTACGAGAAACTAAAAACCGAAATGTTTCTTTTGATTGACAATGTAGAAGGCGAACAAGATATAGATATTATTACAAACCGAATTTTTAACATCGCCAGTAATAATATGAATTTATCCAAATTATTTTCTAAATTATACTACGAACTCATCGTAAAAAATCATTCTTTTTACGATGTTTTCCAGTTACATTTTACGAAACACACAAAAACCCTTTCTGAAATAAAATACGCCAACCCCAACGAAAATTACGACGACTATTGTGATTATGTAAAAAGCATAGACCGATTAAAGTGTGGGCTATTCTTTTTTAGTAACTTGATGAAATATAAGATAAATACCATCGACCATATGGTGGATCTTTGTTTAGAATTATTGAATACATTGATGCAAGAAATGAAGCATACAGACAATATGGAGTATAAAGAAGAATTGCTACAAAGTATATTTATTATTATTAGAGAAACCCATGAAGAATTATATTTTCATTCTAAATTTGAGACCATTTATACAACCATTGTCTCGTTACAAACGCACGAAAACGCAAACGCAAAGTTGAAGTTTAAATGTTTAGACCTTATAGATTATGTAAAACGTTAAACCCGATAATAGTTTAACACCTGATAACCGTTTCTCATATTCCACGACGAAGACGTTTCATTGGTTTTAAATACTTTATTTGTATTTAAAAAGGCTTCGTTTTTCCAATTAAGACGAACCAACGATGGTTCTTCCGCGCCATCGTATATATATTCTTTTTCGTGGATGGTCAACAAACAACAAAAATGATTTTTAGTAATGTCTCTTAATAATATAGAATCTAGGCTATACGTAAAGGTGTTTTGAATAGATATGGTTTTATTATCTATGGTATTGGATTCCTTGTCGCTTAATTCTACCCACAATAGATCGTGTTCATATATTTGTTTGGGTTCCTTGAAAAAGCGATGTCCGTCTATAAACTTATAAGCCCGTTTGTGTTCGGACAAATAATTCAACAAGGACATTTGATAATCGTACGGATTCCCGTATTCGAGTTTATTCGTAATATGCGCCTCTTTCTTGTATTCTTTAGGGATATTTTCATATATTTTCTGAATAATGTCGTTTGTATTCATTATTTTGGCGAGCGGATTTCCTTGTAAGGTAGCTTCGATCGCCATGTTGTATAAAAACAAAGGGGCTTTTAGTTTAGTTAAAAACGGTTTTAATCCGCGCACCTTTCCGGTGATCATATATTGTCTAAAAAATTTATTGAATTTGCGACCTTTATCGCTTATATAATTTATCATAAATCCTGTATTGAACCAACAATTATACAACGACTGCTTAGGGACAATTAAACGATCTATATTGACCTTGTGGTGTTTAGATAAATTGTCTAAAAATAAGGCTTGAGCCTCTTTATGCCAATAACTGACACACTGCCCGCCTTGGGTTTGTATACGAGGGTTTAAGTAATATTTTAAGATAGAATCATTTAGAGTATAGGACTTCAGGTCAATATTCATACAATTTGTAATCGCCGTAAATATATCGTATTTACGGCTGTATCTAGACTGAATCAAATAGCGATTGATTTCCGGTGAATACGAAGAGGGCTCCAATTCTTTTTTAGGTATTTTAAAACTTTTCGGTGTATGAGTCCGCTTCACTAACGACCGCTTGACTAACTTGCATGTTTTCGTATTCATTTTATACCGACTAGACAATTTACAATGTCCGCTTTTAGTAAATGTACATCCTTTATAACATTTGTTTCTGGGCAAATGGATACACTTGGATTTACATTTCGTATTCGGTTTCATTTATATATATATACATATTATAATTATGCCTATAGAGGAAGATGTACACGTAAAATCCATCCTATTTAAAGAACACGAATATGTTACAAATATTCATAGTATTGAAGAAAAAAATTACGAGTCCTATTTGTATAAGACTCTGGTTCACTTCAACGAATTGTCCTATCCGGTCTGTATAGCCATTGGAGATTTAAAAAAGGTGAATGAAGAGCTGAATTATAAGTATGTATATGCTGTGAAATACAATAAGGTGGTGGGTAAATTGGGGATGTATGAGTTTATAAAGGGTTCGGATACGTCTACTTACGACGAAGGACAACTTCTATTATTCGACAATTACGCGGATCGTATGAAGCTCGACGAGTTGGTACAAACCAAGGAAGAGTATATCACTACTTCTAACAAGACTAAAAATATTTTGATAGAGGGTATTTTAAGCGGAAAATACGAGGCGTTGAAATTAAAAGTAAAAGACCATACATTAAATACGCTGAACTTTTACAATGATTTACATACAAAAGGCGAAAATATAAAAGACATAGAATTTATAAATTCCGGCGTTTTAAATCAATCTTTAATTGAAAGATATAAAGAAATTTATGCAAGCATGTCCTATAACGACGTCTTGCGAATGATACTCGGCGATGATTTCCCTTTATTGGAAGCGTTGGATGAATTTGAACGAAGTAAATCAAACAAGATATCGCCCAATGAGGAATTTAAAGAGGAAGACGATGAACCAGAAGAAGTCAATTTAAACATAGTCGATGAAGTCGGTGAAGGAGACAAAGTCGGAGATGAAGACGGAGATGAAGTCGGAGATGAAGTAGGGGAAGTAGATGAAGAGAATGAAGACAATGAACTCGGTGAAGGAGATGAAGATAATGAAGACAATGAACTCGGTGAAGGAGATGAAGATAATGAAGACAATGAACTCGGTGAAGGAGATGAACTCGGTGAAGGAGACAAAGTCGGTGAACCGGTTGATTTAAACAGTGTCTCGCCCAACAAATTGAATAGTTCGCTCAAGGTAGCAACCAATGTAAACGCCTCACCCAATGAGTCGAATCGTCTGCCCAATACAGCGTTAAACAATCTCTCGCCCAATACAGCGTTAAACAATTTCTCGTCCAATACAGCGTTAAACAATTTCTCGCCCAATACAGCGTTAAACAATGTGTCACCCAATGGATTTAACAAGATATCCTTTAAAAGAAAAAACCTACAACCAAAAAAACTATAATGAGTAATTTATGTACTAATTATAGGAAAGATGAAACGATTAAGCCTTTACACTCTTTTCAAAATGAGGGCTCATGTATTTTTGTAGGTTGAAGTAAGTGAGCTCATCGGTACCGGTGAGATTCAGTAGTTTCTTTAGAGCCGCGTCCGGTAGAATTTTACGACCATTGGCTTTATCTTGGAGGCTTTTTTCGCGGATATAAGCAGTCATTTCCTTGGTCACCTCCGTGCGAGCCATCATAGAACCCTTTTCCTTTTTGAGGAAGACGGCTAAATCGTCGCTGATTTTAGTGGGCTTCACAAAACCACTGGGGGCGCGGGTGCCCTTGTTCTTGTTTTTCTTTTGGTTGAATTTATCTAGGACCTTCATTTCTTTCGAAACTTGCTTTTCAAGGAGCTTCATCGCCAGTTTGGTATTGTTTAGCGTCGCGTTTAGCTCACTCATTAGGACCATTACTTGGCTAAAGGAATCACTCACCGAACTATCCACGGGCTCTACGACTACATTCTCTACTTTGGGTTCAGTCACCTTGGGTTCAGACACCTTGGGTACCTTGGGTGCCTTCGGGGTGTCTACCTTCGGGACATCGACCTTATCGGAGGTCGCCTTTTTAGATTTCGGCGCCACGTCCGATTCGGGTTTTACATTCTTTGCTGGCTTACTGGTCGTCATATACACTACGATGTCATTTCTTTTTATATACTTTTAACGCATTTATCTAATGGATTCATATAACGACGGCATCGCAAGTTCGGCGCTTTTACTTACTAATGTTAAAGACGTTAATATATATAAGGCGCACAACGATTGCTTTTCAATATCCGTCGACGGATTATTTATCATGGCGTCGCAAATACTAAAGATATAATGCTTCAAGGTTCTATTTTCAATAAAAATCTGATTATTATGCACGACATGTAAGCCAGAAATTCCCCTAAATGGATCTCCAAACGGCGGGCACAAATCGCGTCGCTCTGAACTGGTTAGTCCAATACGATACATCCACATATCCCATAAGGTGTATATGAATTTTTTTAATTGTTTATTGGTTAATTTGGTGACCCATTCTACCTGGGTATAGTTTCCAAGATAGTCTAATTTTTGAAATATACCGGCAAGTTTAGCGTCAATCGTTTGAACGACGGGTTTTGGCTCTTTGTAGACGTGCTTGAAACGTTGGTTATATATTTTTCTTTTTTGGATAGATTGAATAAAATCATCTGGAAACACCTCCATCGTATACGGGTTTTTGGCGCCCTTTTTTTCGATCAGCGTACCGATGGACAAAATATGAAAACCATAAACAAAATTATTTTTATCTCTATAACTAATAAAAAAAATATACTCAATCTCTTGCATCGTTTCCATGGTCAAAAAATCTTCGGTGTTATTACATATACGGCGATTGAATACGGCTGGACCCTGGGTCCGATTGAATTGTCTTACGATATATTGTCTCCAAGCTCGCTGTATTTTACGAGAGAATACATAGTCCCTTAAATAATGATGTAAATCGCGTATCATTTCATGTTTTCTTTTTTGGGGGGTTTTAAATGAAAAATGTTTCATCGTCTCTTTTAATTCTTTTATAGTATAGTGCTCCACGAATAACTTCGGATAATCTTCATAGGTCATCATTTATATATTTTATAATATTTTTTTATATACTAACCATTCTATCCGTATTTGATAGCAATATAAAAATTGATTTAAAGATTTAGGATTAGATATAATAACAATGTCGTCTCTTATCGTATCCGCTAAAGACTTCTCGCCTTCCAGCCAAATGATCTTCACCAAGGTGAAAGCCAATAACTCGGGTGGAAAAAGTGTCGGTATCTTGAATGCGATGTCCAAAAAATCGCTTATGGTTCAAACCCCGTTGATGATGAATTGGGGTGTCAACGTGTATGAAAATCAGAATGGAACCAAGAGCTACGATTTTGCCCTTCAATTCCCTCGCGAAGAGTTTGCGAATGAAGAGACGAAGAGTTTATTGGCGATGTTGGTTGAGCTAGAAGAAAAGGTCAAAGCCGACGCGGAAAAAAACCCGCGCGATTGGTTTGGTAAATCGACTATGTCTGCAGAAGTGATTGACGCGTTGTGGAGTCCTATGTTGAAATACTCCAAAGACCCTAATACTGGCGAACCCGACAAGACTCGCAGTCCCACCTTGAAAGTGAAATTGCCTGTATGGGAAAATGACTATAAGTTCGAGTTGTTTAGCGTAGATCATAAAATTTTGATTCCAAACGAAGATGGTCGTGGACCCGAAGAGTTCATCCAAAAAGGTTCGAATGTAGCGTGTATCATTCAGTGCGGTGGCATTTGGTTCGCGAATGGTAAGTTCGGAGTAACTTGGAAATTGTATCAAGGTGTGGTCAAACAAGTGGATGGTCTGGAACGCGGAAAATGCCATATTCAATTGAATAGTCAGGAAACTCAAGAAACTCCCGAAATGAATAGCCAAGAGGTCTTGGAGCCTAAAGCAGAACCCAATACATACGATAGCGACGGCGAAGCTCCACCAGCCAAAAAGCCACCGGACACAGCCAAAAAGACCAAGGGCAAAAAGTAAGTTAACTTAAATGAATATATATTGTAGATAAAGCATACTCAAATATTTTTTCTTGTATAGTAGGAATACCTCTGTTTTGTATAACGATACTCGGGGTGTCTGTATAGACAAATTCGACCGTCTCATTGCCCAAGGTCAACGAAATGGTTTCACCGAAGGTCTTTGTGTTCACTTCCAAATATATATGTATATTATTATATATATCTATTGACACGTGGTCGGGTAATCTGGGTTTTATTTTTATTTTTATATGTTGTTCTTCATACCACAACTCGTGATGCCATAACGGTATATAGACATCGTATTCTTTCAAATAATAGACGTCTTTATTAAAAAGATTCTCTAAGGTCGGATTTAGTTCGTAAATTTTATAGGTGCTCATGTGTTGTTCAAGTGGTTCTATCATATATTTCTTTAATACTATGTATAGTTTATGAGTATAGTCTTCGTCCATATAAAACAACGGAGACACACGTTTCAAATCTTCTAATAAAAAATCATACGCTTCTTTTATGTTTATATAGTGCGTGGAGTCTTTATTTTTATCTGGATGATATTTTAAACACAACGCGTGGTATTGTTTTCGTAAGGTTTTTATCGTAAAGGGTTCCTGTAAATGTAAACGTTCACACGCCTTCGTTCTGTTCATACACTCCTATTGGTCTTCTTTTTAATAGGATTAAAAATGAGACAAATCTTTCTAAATGATAAATGGTTCTATAATTATTATTGTAGTGTGTAAGGATCTCCGTCAAAGACCCCATTTCCTTTTCAAGAATCGTCGTGGTCAATTCGTTGCGTTTGAATAATGCATATACGATATAATAAAAGCAGTCGTGTAGGTTCAAATTATACGTCAATAAATTATATAATTGTTCACGCATAAGAAAATAATCCACCACGCCTCCCTCTATAAGGTCGAGTATGGGTTCGCATAATTTAATAGGTTTTATCTTTGTTTTTTTTTCTTTGAGACAAATGATTTCACACGTTCGTTTCAACGAATCGGGTAAACACGATATATGTCGTGTACATAGCATAAATTGTATGTTATGGTCTCTCAAAAATATATAAAAAATATCTAACAATTCGTCTTTAATACAATGAAAATTTTTACACAATACAAAACATGTTCCCATAATTTCCTTACAAATAACTTGAATTTGTTGATATAAGGCGATCCATATATTATATTCGTTGGTACCCAACAACTCAAAATCAATTTCAAAATGAGTATCGCTTATATTGAAATAATATTTATGATCGTTTAAACTAATTTCTATTTTGCGTTTGTAATTTAAACCTGACTTACTATAAGGGCGGATATATTCAAGTGCATATTTATACTTTTGGCTATTTTCTTTACCATAAATGATGTAGTTCATTATACATATATTTAAATTATATTTAAATATAAGAACGCTATTATTACTATGAATGTAATTATCCCTTATTCTATATTTGATGTCAAAAAAATAGTTTTTCAAAAGCCGACCCCCAATAAAATCCCTTATTACAATTCGTTTTATCGACTATTATACAACGAAGAACATTATACACTTCAAAATATATTAATTGAGATCCCGCCGGGATATATCATTACCAATTACAAAACCAATAAAATCACGATTAGTAATAGTTTTTTATGTTCATTGTCAAATATTGAACAATCTATTTTAAAAAATATAAATCATATTACAAATAAAAAAATAGAAAGGTTGTTATACAACGATTGTATGTATCGGCGTTATATCGCAAATCTAAACGAACCCGAACATCCTATATGGCTAAGACTATCAGGTATTTGGGAGTCAAACGATAAAATCGGCATGACCTATAAATTTATACAACATCGGTATCTACCATAAAATTATCAAGAATGGTCTGTTGGATGCCCATAATAAACAAAGAAAAAAAACCTATAATATACAAGGGAGCCGTCTGGTTTCCGGTATGGTTTCCGGTCTGAAACATAGCAAAAATTAAGAGTACAACGAAGGTGAACAACATTAAATTCAAGAGCGTATTCCAAGAATAATATAGGCTTGGTATTTCCTTTTTATTTATTCTTTCAAAATATTTGTAAGAAACAGCTGTGTCCCATAACAAGACCAATACAATCAAATAAATCGGATAGATTAATGTTTCGAGTGTATTTTCTTCTATAGACAAATAGGAAATCAAAGAAAATATAATAATTAAATTACCCCATATGCTGGCGCTCGCAGGACCAATCGATCCGTCTTTCGACGATGTAAATACAGTTAATAATAATTTGCTTAAGATACCTATCGACGCAAACGTAGTCAATACCGTCTTGGGGAAGTCATTCATAAAATAAGGTTATATTTTTTTTGTATATATTCTTTGATATCTTCTATTTCTCGGCTTTCTATCTCTAATTTATAAAACATCGGTTTTTTCATATTGGATGTTTTATAATACACATAATCGCCGTATTTTCCTTTACGAATGCTATAATCTTTATTGAAATGTATAAGGTCTTCTATGTATTCACATGGGAATTGTTGTCGGTCGATATAGTCTTGTATTTGGTCGTAATGCGTCCAATGCAACAAAGATTTTTTTTGTTTATTATATTCGCTATAAAATCCGTAGGGTCCTTTTTTTATTATGACGGGTTTTTTTTTATACAAACCGCAATGTAAGCTTACTTGTGGGGGTTTTACAACCTCTATAACGACCTTTTTATCCACATCTTTTTTAAATTCTACAAATATATCCTCCCATTGTCCGGTTTCCTCTATTTCGTCTAATTTTGTCTCCATGCGCCTGGTGTAGTCGTATTCAAATAAATGTTTGTAATATGTATAGCAAAACTCGGCGACCTTTTTACCCAATTCGGTTACGCTTATTTTGTTGGTTTCTTCGATTCTATAGGGTTCGCATTCTTTTGTAACGACACGGTTTCGTAGAACATACGTGATATGTTGTCGCGGTGGACCTTTTATCGGACCTTTGATAATATAATGTTTGTCGTATAGTTTCGCCAATATAGAGGCATACGTCGATGGTCTGCCAATATGTTCCTTTTCTAATTTTTGTATACATTGAGCTTCACAATAATGGTATACGGGCGAGGTCATCACTTCTTTACAGGTGATTTGGTTCGCGTCTAGTGTGTTCAGACGAGATAAATACAAGGCGTGAGACATAGGCTCTTTATGCGCGGATTCCTTTTTCCAGCCTTCGAAGACAATGCGTGGTTCGTTGTAGATAAAACATAAGTTCATTGGCGCGATCATACTATAACGAGTTGTCTCAACTTTACAATCGCTCATCGACGTTTGCAAAGTATGCTTATAAATAAAACGATATAAAGATTGAATAGATTTGTTGTCAAACTCTGCGATGGGTTGTTTTAAATCGGTGACCCGAATTCCTTCGTGTGCCTTTTTGACGGTGTCAGGAATTTCTTTATAATACTCTACGCCGTGTGTTTTTGTGATATGTTGTTTTAATTGTTCTTTGAATGTATCGTTGTAACTGGGTGTGTCCGTACGCATATACGTGATTAATCCATTTTCGTATAGTACTTGTGCGTACGACATCGTCTGGCTAGGGCTGAACCCCAACGCCTGATGGGCTTTTTGTTGTAAAGTGCTTGTGATTAAAATAGAAGGTCTTTTTTCGATATGAGTATGTATATCTATCGTATCCACACGAAACGTGGCATCTTTACATAACTCTAAAAAAGCCGGCGTTTCCTCGTTCAAAGGTTTGGATAAATGAAACTTTATATTTTCTTTTGTAAATAACCCTTCTACTTTATAGTGGGTGTCTGTGTTTTGCTGTTCGTATTCTTTCTCTTTTTCATAACACATATATAAGGCAGGCGTTTGACAACGACCGGCGCTTATCTTGTTTTTTATATACGTCCATAAAATGGGCGATATAGTAAACCCAATATATAAATCCAATAATTGTCTCGTTTGCTGACTATGAATTCGATTTATATTTAAAACACTCAATTGTTGCATCCCCGCATGTAATGCCTCCTTGGTAATCTCGTGAAACAATAGACGAGGCGTTGTCTCTATATTTAATTTACAGACTTTACAAATATGCCACCCAATAGCTTCACCTTCTCGGTCGTCGTCGGTCGCCAGAATTACTTTAGAGGCTTTTTTTATTTCGGATTTTAACATGGCTACTATTTTCGGTTTTTCTATTTTGTAACGTATCTCATAGGTCTCTAAATTCACTTGGTCCAAAGACGTAAACGAAGTAATGTGCCCGCAACTTGCCACTACTTTATACGCACTGCCTAGATATTCTTCTATTTTCTTACACTTGGACGGAGATTCGACAATAACCAGAATGCTCATACTTAACCCCTATACATTTATTTAAATCAATTTAGATTGATAATAGTCTTTCCATGAAATCTCTTTTTTATCGGTGAGACAAGGTGCCAATTCTTCCAGTGTCTTATCTATGTATAATTTCTTCAGCAACATTCCGATGGCGTAAGACGCCTCGTGTTGGTCGTTTTCGCCTTGTTCGACGGTTTCCAATACGTCCAAAAACTGATATAGAATCTTTATATCCAAATCATTTTTTAATAATTTATTATAAATAAGGGCATAATGTTGATATAAAAAAGAGCAATCTTTTTGTAGCGCGGCGTCTAAGGTTTTGAAGTGCGTTGTTTTCATCTTGGATTTCATACGTTGGATTTTCAAGACATCTTCGCGTATGTTCTTACTATGTTTTAGCGCGCGTATTTCGTCCGTGTGATTGGTCGTTTGGTTCGCGTGTATCATTTCTTGAAGTTTCAATCGTTGTGAAGCGTCCATTAGAAGTAATATACATAATTTTTTATATTGTTATATATATGGATAGTATATTCGGAAAGTATTTTAATAAGTATACACTTCATTTAAACCCCGTTTTGTGCGGTGGCGCCAAAAAAAAAAGAAAAAAAACATTTAAAAAGAAAAAACGAAAAAGGATATATGAAAATCGTTCTTATAGGCGGGTGCAATTGGCTAGGTTGTAGGTTGATGGATAAACTATTGTTAGAAAAACAATCTTTTCATTTAACTTGGGTAGACAATTTATCGTCGGAGTATTCTTCGAGACATTTTACGTGGGATTTTGGCTACTTAAAAGAAGATTGTTTTTCGTTTCAGTATGGAGACATCCACAATATTCCTTTTTTAGAATCCATCCTAAACAAAGACGTTGTGGTAATTTATAATATATGGAACGATCCAGATAGTTTGGTAGGGTTTGAAAACGTCACGACTATTGTGAAGCGAAATGAAAATAAGTTTATATATACTGCGAATCCATCTATGACCTCTACGTTCGAATCCATCCTAAAAAAAAAGAATATAAAAGGGGTCGGCATTCAATACGAAGGCGAAGTGGTTGGGGACTACGGAATATGGAACAAACGCGATATATTAGATACCATACATTATTACAAAAGCATAGGAAATAAATATTCTTTTTATGACCATTATACCTACTATACGATGGAGAGCGCCGCGCAATTTATTTATTTTTTTATATTACAAGATATGGGAAATCATATATTAATACAACAACCTAGTCAAATATATTTGCCCTATATATAATGAACCCGAAGGATACAACCTCGTCAAACGAACACGTCTACAGCACCATGCGTAAATTATTTCAACGCACCTCATCGCAAGAGACCTATATAAACGCTTCGTCGTATATTCAACGGAAAAAAATAAATTCTGTGGGGAGACAAACGGATGCTACTTTCTTCACACAAAACAACCAAAGGGAAGTATTACAATCCAAAAGACGTTTGCGTTCTAGACGTTAATATTTTTTTGCAGTTTTAACGTTCTTTTTCACAAAGCCAAATTTTCCCTTTTTGGCGAAATAACCGTATTTTTCTAATCGCTTGTCCTTTTTAGCCGTAAAGTGTTTTTTACGCGAGACAATTTCACCCCATTTGTTTTGAAACAAATCCTTTTTAGTTAGTCCGCCAGTCGTTTTTTTTGATGTACCGTGCCATACTTCTGCTCGCGATCCAAATGTTTTCATATATATAGTATATTATATTTTATATTTCTTCTTATGTAAATTTCTTCTTATGTAAATATCTTTCAATGTAAATATCTTTCATACGACGCATTCTTAAAGTTATCGATTACATTACAATAGCCCGACCTATGGCTTAGATATAAACTCGCACTCACGGTCGTAAATGGTTTTCCATTTATAAATAATACACCACCCGAATACGTGGGCGATTGTAACGATGGTGGTTTGTATGAAGAA
>Ga0209815_1000770_pt1 | contig 22767 bp, 19 predicted proteins | sample CoawatmetaG00DNA_FD_187507 | JGI IMG/M metagenome (GOLD analysis project Ga0209815, IMG submission 187507) | Marine microbial communities from the West Antarctic Peninsula - Coastal water metaG002-DNA (SPAdes) (version 2) | ecosystem: Environmental > Aquatic > Marine > Coastal ...
TCCCCAGGTGTTGCCACTGGCTCAGTCTCAGCAACAGCATATATTGAATGGTCTTGAGAGCACGAAGATACTATTAGAAATAATGCTGTGAAATATAGTGAGCTGACTTTGTTCATACTTCAAATTGTAACTCTAATTTACAATGAATAAAAAGTCGGCTTAAAACTTGTATTCCAGGCCAAGTGAAAAAACATTTTTATTTTTACTTGGCAAATCAGATTGCAGCTTTGAATAATAAGTGAAGAGTTTAAGGTCTTTTTTAAGCTGGTAATCGTAACCAATCGTCGAATGCTTGCCTGATGAGATCTTCATGCTCGAAGATGCATATTGAATCTTTAGCACTCCCTTAGGATTAATTTTCTGCGCAAAACTAATGACTCCACCACTTTTTATAATCCCAGTGCCAAGTTGATCAGATTCTTGAAAAATCATACCTATGTTGTATCTTTCTGCTGAGTATAAAAATGAGAATCTTTTGCTCTTATACCCATTTATTTCATCGTCTAGCGCAAAGGCTGCTTGAATGTTCTTGACAGAATAATCGATGGAATAAGATTGATACTTCTTTCCTGAAGAAGATAGGTTTTTAATACTGTTAATGGTTGCGGAAAAGGCATCCTTCAATATTGGAGTGGTATAACCAATAAAGTCCTCTAATCGATTTTCACCATGCAAAAGATTGCTTATGTCCGGAGAGAGATCGTTAAACAAATCTACTTTTAATTGAGATCTTTTTAGGGCTGAGTCATGGGTTCCTGTAAATAGAGTCCCATAGCCGCCTTGCAAGCCCACAAAGGTATTTCTTTGCTTTAAAGTACCCTCTTCACCCCTTTCCTTTCCATCCACAGGATCAAATCCATATTCTATCTGGTAGACAACTCGAATATCATTATTGGTATTAAGTAGAAAGTCTCCCTTAAGCCCTGCCTTAGACTCGTTATTGTCTATGTCAGATTGAGTTCCTGCTGAGGTCTTGGAGATAGACTTAAAGTCTATGGCAATTCGACCGTACACATCAAACGAAGCAATTGCATTGGGAGACACAAAGGCTAACAGCAAGGTTATGGCGTGAATTCTAGCGAATGAATTAAACATTCTCATATTTTTTATACGTTAAATATTATTCTTAATAAGATATAAAATAAAACGGTAAATGCTGCCCCGGCTGGGATTGTAACTAACCAAGAGGCAATAATTCTTTTAATAGAGGCAAAATCTAAATGCTCAGCACCCTTGGCCAGACCGACTCCTATTACTCCACCCACTAGGGTATGCGTAGTTGATATAGGGAAGCCTAGATAAGTAGCCGCCACAACTGTTGAGGCTGTCGCCATGTTTGCAGAGAATCCCAGGCTCGGTGTTAGCGCAGTAATTTTTTCTCCAACTGTAGAAATAACTCTTGCGCCGAGAGTTGCAAGCCCAAATACGATGCCGATTCCCCCAACAAATAAGACCCAGGGGCTAATAACTGTCTCTGAGCCAATAACACCAGTATCAACAACGCTAACAATTGCTGCCAAAGGACCAATGGCATTGGCTACGTCATTCGACCCATGGGCAAATGCCATGGCGCACGCTGAAACGATCATTAGCAATCCAAACGCATATTCAATGCCGCCGTCTTGCATAATTTTTTCTTTATTTTTCCTTAAAAAGAATGCAGTAAACACACCAACAGCCGAACTAAAGATAAGAATAAATAGATACATCTCATTTTCTGACCATTCAACACCAACATGCTTTAAGCCTTTTCGAGCCGTAACAAGTGAAATCACGATAGCAACGAAGACGCTGTAAAGAGGAATATAAGTTATTGCAGCTTTTGCTGGCTCTGCTCGATCAAGAATTAATTTTTTTGCTGAAATATAAAGGCCAAAAGCAAGAGTGGCTGAGAATAAAGGGGATGTCACCCAGCTCATCGCAATATTTCCAACTTTACCCCAAGAAACTGCATCAACGCCCTTGGTAATTAATACAAACCCGATGATTGCACCAACAATTGAATGGGTTGTGGAGACAGGCCAACCTCTTAAACTGGCAATGTATAACCAAGTTCCTCCAGCAAGAAGTGCTGACATCATGCCAATGATGAATATATTCACATCGTTTGCATACATATTAGGATCAACAATTCCCTTCCGGATTGTTGAGGTAACCTCTCCGCCCGCTAGGAAGGCACCAAGAAACTCAAAAATTGCAGCAATAATAATTGCCTGTTTAATAGTAATGGCTTTGCTGCCAACGGATGGACCCATAGAATTTGCTACATCATTCGCACCAATTCCGAAGGCCATAAAAAAACCAATAAACCCAGCAATAAGAAGAATTGTAAAAGGATCTAAAAATAAATTTTCCATGTTCAATATATTAAATTAATAGCTAAATTAAACATTAATAGTATGAAGAATTGATTGCTTTGGTGTTACTAAACTTAAATTTTTTAGCAACATTTATGTGAACTAAAAACCAGTTAAATCATCAATTGATTGAAATAGTTAATAGGGAAATTTAAAGGAAAGTAAAAATAGAATCTTATGAAAAGTAAATAACAGCAGCTAAAACAAACCAAAGAGAGACAAAACCAAAAAATTGCATTTCGTTGGCTTGAGAATTCTTAGGTATTAATCCTTGTTTTTTTAAGATTTTTTTTGTATTCATACTGCTTAAGTTACTAAGGCGACACTAATATGTCACAGAAATGACACAATAAACTAATTACAGTAAAAAAGCTATATTTAATTGTTATTTTAAGAACAAATGTCGATAATAAAGTCATGGCAGGCAAAACAAAACAAAAAAGAAGTCTCGATAGAATTAACAAGATTTTAACTACGGCTGAGTCTTTGCTGCAAACTGGATCAGTTGAACTTCTTACCATTGCAAATATTTCAAAAGAAGCTGGTCTTAAACGCACATCAACTTATAAATTCTTTGAAACCCCAGATGATATTAAGCTTGCGCTGATTCAGCGATTCCTAGGAAATTGTAATCAAGTCCTTAAGGATGATCTAGAGGTAAGGGCCGAGGCAGACTATTCAAACTGTTTAAAAGACTGCATTAATATCATTATCAAATTTTTTAAAGATAATCCTGGTGCTCAAAAACTCATTCTTGAGAGCCATATGATACCTCCCACCCCTAGCTCAGATCTTCACAAAATTGCTGAAACAATTTTTAAACACATGGAAGAATCTATTGGCCTACCAAATATGTTTAATAAAGCTGGTGTTTTTCTTGTAGTCGGTCAGATTATTTTTTCTATTTTATCTCTTAATATTAAAGAAAATGGTGAGCTAACAGACGTAGGATTAAATGAAGCATTGCGTGCAACCAACTCTTACCTCTTAAGTTGCATTGCACTTCCAACTTAAATTCTAGTAATTAATCTTTTTTATAAAATATGCTGATTTCATTTAATCAAGAGGAATATCAAAAGCTGAATGACAAATCTTATCAGCTTGAAAAGCGCAGATTGCAGATTGAATTGTTAAAACTACAGGAAGACGTAATTAAGAACAAGCGTCGAATCTGTATAGTCTTTGAGGGTCGAGATACTGCTGGTAAAAGCTCTGCCTCCAAATTTTTTACGCAACATCTCATTCCAAAAAATTTTAAGTACGTCAACTTGGGCATCCCCACAAAATGGGAGTCAACACACTGGTTCCAGAGGTGGAGAAAAATAGTCCCAAAGAAAGGAGAAATAGCATTTTTAGATAGATCCTGGTACACGAGGGCGCTAACAGAACCTGTAATGGGCTACTGCAATGAAAAGCAATATAGAGATTTTATGAATCGAGTTATTCCCTGGGAAGAAGCATTGATTGCTGAGGGCATAGAAATCATCAAGTTTTATTTCTCACTTTCTCAGGATCAACAAAAAAGAAGAATGAAAGCGAGGAAACACTCCGAACTAAAATACTGGAAGCTATCACCTAATGATGAACGCATTGTCACAAAATGGGATGCTTTTACGCTCTATAAAGATCAAATGTTTCAGAAAACATCTCCTGTCACCTCTCCATGGATAGCAATAAATGCAAACAATAAAATGATTGCAAGGCTTACGGCTTTAAGATTCTTACTTAATCAAACTGTCTATGAAAAAAAGAAGCTGTTAAAACCTTTAACCTGGTCTAAGAAAATCAATAACTACAAGGTTAATCTAGAAGGCGTGGAATTCAATAATTTAGATTATGACCAATACATGATTTTAACCAAATACACAGATGATGTTGAATAGATGAAAATTGCCTCTATAGATATTGGTACAAATGCTATCAAGTCAAAAATATTTAAGACGACTCCCACTTCTATAGAGTTTATTGAAGGCATGAGATCGCCCATTCGCCTTGGAAGTGAAGTCTTCAACGAAGGAAAGCTCAGTCAAGAAAAGCTGGACCAAGTTATAAGTACTATTAAGAGCTATGAAGGTATTTTTCAAAAAAATAACATTGATAGATACGAAATTGTTGCTACATCAGCGTTTCGAGACACCTCTAATTCCGAGGATGCAAGAAGATACATAGAAACAGCTATCAATCACCCCCTAAGAGTAATATCAGGTCTGGAGGAAGCTCAGCTCATTAGATTTCATCCAAAAAGTAACACAGGCAAAAATAAGATATTTGTTGATCTAGGCGGAGGTAGTACTGAATTTTTTTTAAGAGACAGTAGAGGAATTGAGATTCGATCATTTCAATTGGGTGCCGTGAGAAATATGCTCAGCAAAGATAAAAAAGTAGAATGGATAAGGCTAGAGAAATGGCTGAAAACTATCAAACCAAGAAAGAAGTTAATAGGTATCGGGGGTAACATTCGATCATTTCTTCAGGCGCATGATAAAAAAGAATTGAGCGCAAAAGAATTGAATAAAAAAATTAAAGAATTTTCAAAACTAAGCACTCAAGAAAAGATATTTAAATATAAATTTTCACCAGACAGAGCTGATGTTATAGACCATGCATTAAATATCTTTAAATTCATCTCAGAGCACTTGATGGTAGAAACAATTACATCTACAAGATGGGGTGTATCAGATTCCATCGGAGTAAAACTCTTTCATGAGATATATTCCAATAAAATTAATATTTCTTAAAAAAGCATAAGTTAAATGTTAGCAAAAGGTGAGATGGGCGATAGCCCTGACTCTTGCTCAGAATATTAAGACCTAAGCTCTGCAAAAGTTAGAATATTTGCAAAGCTCTGGTCTAAAATCTAGATTAACTGCCTACTTTCTCACCAGCCCTAATGGACGGTGTGCTTGGTTGCGTAGGCTCAGCTCCAATGTAGTTTGCTCCACCATTAGGACCAACATTAGTTGGGGCAGCGGTCGGAAGTTCCGATGCAGTTCCAAGTGTTAAAGTGCCAATAGCTGCAGCATTAAGACCTAAGAAAACAACTCCCTCATTTTGTGCTGCTAAATAGGATGTGCCTGTTTTGTCTCTGCCGGTATAAAGAACTCCAGTGGTCTCATTTTTAGGTATTTTAAATTGATCCACCCAAGGCCAGTAACCACCGCCCCCGTTAGAACCATTTTTATAGCAATTATCGCTAAAGGTACCTGTTGTCAGGTTTAAGCAACTACCTGGAATGCCCCAAAGATTGTCTCCATTAAATTCTGCTGCCATTTCTACGCCTGCAAATTTACCATATTTGGCAACAGTGTCTGGAGGAGTGAAGTAAAGTGTCTGAGGTGGTGTGAAAGCAATTACATTGTTAGAAGAATCTAACAACCGTCTTTTTTGAAGAAACGGTCTGTGACCACTCTGAAACATATAAAAATCCGATGCTGTTCCATCAAAAATAGGTCGCATGCAGTAAGCATCACTTTCTTCAGCGCAAGTAAGAGCCGACTTATCTGTGACCAATGGACCGGTAAAAATTCCATAAGACAAACCATTGCTATTATTAAGTTTCGTATATAGTGCGTCTGAGACGCTTCCGATAGCCGCATCCCCAGAACCTTCTCCATAATTTTTAGTAGAAGTGTTTAAAGTGTAAGTAATAATATCTCCGTCATTGCCAGAATAAGTACCTGCATATAGTTGACCTTCTGTCTGATCGTTTAATATTTTAGTTTTCTCTGCTTCGATCCTAGTGTAATTTGGACATTGTTCCAAGCAATAAAGCGTTGTCGGGTAATCTGCAATTGCAACTTCGGTATCGGTTCGTAAAGTTGTTTTGGCTTCTGCTGGAGAGGTAAGCGCAGCGTTCTCAATACAGATCTCACCCATACCTTGAACCCATGCACAAAAGCCATTAAATACATTTACTCCAGAGGCACCTAACCATTGTGTGGCTGAGAAAGTAAGATTAGTGCCCAATGGTTCGAAATCTTTCTGTGTTGCTACAAACTGATTATTGTCTTTATCCCAGTACATTGTAAATTCACCATCTACTAAGTTTGTTACTGATGAATTTGCTTTCATGTATGCTGAAAAAGGAACACCGTCAATTGAATTTAAAGATATCTTAGATTGCGTGACTTTTCTAAGTACTGTTTGAAGGATATCTAAGCTAACAGTTTGACCTTTCCGCTCACCTTCGTCCACAGTAAACGCTTGGCCGTCGGAGAGTGCTTTGGCTGTATCTTCATCAAAATGAACTCCATTTGCGTCTGCATAGCCAAATTTATCACCACTGCCACTAGATAACTTCACACCAAAACCTTTATTGGAAAGGGTATGTTCAGCCCCAGTAATGGAGTCATATAGAGTGTAACTAAAAACCTCTTTTTTACCTTTAGCCTCATCAGTAAAGAAACATTTTTCGGCTTCAGACAAAGCATTGCCTCCCGAAGTAAGATTTTGTCTGCAAAAATTGTCAGCGCTAAATGCATAGCCAGCAACAACGGCTTCGAGAGCCTCGGAACTAGGATTGAATGAATAGTACCGAACCGCTCCACTCCCAGTGGTGCCTGATCCAAAATTAATGACAGCAGAAGAAGTGTTAGTTTGATTGGCAGTATCTGGATCATCATCATGATCAAAAAGAGATTGCTCAAGCCATTTGAGCTGAGTGCCTGCGGCGCTCATTGAGCCTTTGCTGACGTCTATACTTGGTCCAGCAACATTAATGGTGTAGTCAAATGAAAATTGTCCATAAGGCTGTTCGGCAGTTGCCTCGGCTATGGCTTTTCCTACAACATAGGCTGTCACACCAGGATCAATTGGAACCCAGGCTGTAACCACCATAGGTGATGTAGAGCTCGCTTGTGAAACTTGAGCTGTTACTTTTTTATAAGAAACGCCGGCATCTTGTGCTTTGGCACTGGCTGCGGCTGCTTTGGTTGTTTTTTGAGCTCCCTCAGAAACCTGTGCACCAGCATCGCAACCTTCTTCATCTACAAGCGCTAGATATGTTACTGCTGTTGGTCCGGTCACAATGTTTGCAGCACCCAATTGCTTTGTAAAGCACAATAAAAAAGAAGGCATGCTTAAGTTATCTTGCAGCTCATCATCCATAAAAAATTCAGGTGTTTGAGTGTCATAGGGACTGCCCGCAGGAACTGCTGCAAAGCTAGCTATGCTGATAAAAACACCACAAATCAAAAATTTAAATTGCATTGATACATTCATTATTCACTCTCCTTTTGAAGTTCTGCTATTGCGACATTTGACGGTAACTGGATGCCGAAATTATCTGAAGCATCATCCGTAATGCTGATGATCAATGCCACTGAAGTTGTAAGTGAGCCATCTGATGCAGATACCGCAACATCAAATACATTGTTTGAACCAAAATCAGAGGCGTTTTCATAATTGGGTGCAGCAATAAAACTTAGCACTCCTGAGCTTGAGATCGAGAATTTAGAGGCATCATTTCCAGACAAAGAGTATGTAATTCCAGATGCGGCAGCTTCAGGGTCTGTCGCAACCACTGAGATGGTGCCGCCACTGTTCTCTGCATATGCTTGAGCTGAAGCAATTGAAAATACAGGTGACTCATCTACGTTATTTACAGTCAGAGTCATGGCTTTTGAGGCCGTAAGACTTCCATCAGAAACATTAACCGTAAAATTATAGATATTATCTAACCCAACATCGGATGGATTTTCAAAATCTGGAGCGGTAAGGAAGGCAACTAAACCGCTTGCTGTATTAATTCCAAACAAAGCCTCATCCACCAAATCTGAACCTGATTTAAGACTATAAGTTAAGGTTGAGTTAGGATCTTCATCACTAGCTTCAACGGTTAAAAGTGAAGTTATTCCTTCGCTATAATTGTGCTCGTTAACTGATGCTATCGTTGGAATATCATTAATATCAGATATAGCAAATGAATAATCAGCGCTAGCTGAAAGCGCACCATCGGATACCACCACTGTAATGCTAATAGTATTATCAGCATTTAAGTCAGTTGGAGATTCAAAGTTTGGAGCAGTTTTAAATGTTAAGGCGCCGGATTCTGAGTTAATTGATAACAAACCTTCATCTTTAGCACCAGCAGAGTCAAATAATGAATAGCTTAAAACGCTATTAGCATCTTCATCTGAGGCACCGATAGTAGTAATTGCTGAAGAATTTTCAGCCACATTTGATATGGATAAGGAGGTAATCACTGGTGATTCTGCTACGTCAGTAACTCGGACATAGATAGTTCTATTAGCAGTTGTAGTTTGTGAGGTGGCCTGCAAAGTTACTTCGTAAACTCCATCAGCATTACCATCGACAGGAACTTCATAGTTTGGGCTAACATTTAATAAAAGAGAGCTGCCTGATAAAGAAAAACTAGCTGCATCAGAGCCAGAAGCAATTGCGTAAGCAATGCTAGATGTCTTATTACTTGAAGCAGTCACGTCAAAAGAAGGCGCCGAAGTGTTTTCTGAAACAGGAAACTCTGAAAAAGATGGCCAGTCAATTGTCAGAGGTGTGCTACTACCTCCTCCACAACTCGCGAGAAAAAATAAAAAAAGAAAATTAACAGGTCTGAGATGTAAATATTTCATATAAACATAAACTCCAAAATAAAATAATAGGTAGAATTTTAAATCAAATATTTATAGAGTCTATAGCCTCAGAGAAATAATATACTTTTAATAACTTATAAAAAATAAACTATAAACTATTAAAAAATACTTTTTATTTGTTAACCTAAACAAGATTTAGAATAACTTTCACCTCAAACTCATTTGCCACGGGGACAATTGAAATAGATTGAATCTTTAAAGACGGATGGGACGAGACCTTATTTAAAAATTTAGATACATTGGTCACAGAAGAAGAAGAAAAGTTAATAGTATTTTGAATATCTTGCTGTTCAAGTCTAAAATTTATTAAGTCGAAATTAACTGATTCTTCTATTAAAAACTCACTAGTATTTTTAGCACTTAATGCAAGTTGCTGGGAACTAACAAATGTTTGGATCCTTTCTGCTTTTAAAAGTACATAACTAAACTCATTTTTTTTATTTATAAGAATATTTTTGTTAGTGGATATAGAGCCAATCACTTTTGTAAAAAAAAGACTAGTAGATGCAAGCACAGTTATTATTAGCAGTATTTTTAATGCTAATCTCTCTCGTGATTGAAGCGAATTCCAAAAAGTAAATATTTTATCCATTGTTATATTTAACAATCAAGCCCCCAAAAAAGGAATTATTTTTTTCAACCAAATTGCTATCATCTACTAATAGGGAGTTTTGCTTTAGAGCTTCTTGAATAATTTTTAATTTAAGCCCAGATAAGTCTTCAATTCTGATTGTAATAATTTGTTTTTCCAAATCGATGTCTATTTGCTTAAAAGAGGGATCATTGAGCCTCTCAATGTATGACAATAGTTTTAATTCCTGCTCTGAGCTCAGACTGTCTTCGGATATATCGGGTAAGTTCTTGGATAGCTCATCAATCTGAGCTTTGGAGTTAACTAATTTGTTAAAGCTTGGATTCAGTTGCTTAAAAATTTGAATAGTCTTGCTGGTATAAGAATTAGAATAGGATGTTAAGAGGTAATTTGTAAGCAAGGGGGCTGTAAATATAACAAAGCATAAAGCTGCAATTAATTTTAAATCTCTTGTTGTTATGTGCATCTGAGATCTAAAGTATTCTAATGAAAATTCTCTTTTAAAAAAATTAAACTCAAATAATTTCTCTGCCTTTAGAAAGTCTAAGTGGAATTGCCTAAGCTCTTTTACTGCCTGGGTTTCTGCAAAGATCTCTGGAATTACAGTATCCTTGTCGTCGCGAAAACAATGAATATGCTCAACAGCAAATTTATTTTCAACTAGTGAGGAGTAAAGTTGCTCAAATGATGAGTATTCGCCTGAAAAGCCAGAGCCATCTCCATAACTAATACAAAAACCACGATAATCGAATAATATATTAGGGTTATCACTTTCAAGCAATAGATGCTCGGGCAAGATAGTAAAGTTTCCAGATAGAGTATTAAATTCTTTATTAATTCTAGTCAGAAGAGTCGCATCAATCCAAGTGGCTATATTTAGACCGGGATCATAAAAGAAATTTAGAGCCGATATATCACTAATTATAGAATCTTCAATTTCAATAATAATATTAGCCTGAAGCTCATCATTCTTTAGGCCTGCATTGTTATTAAAATGGTGAAATCCAAAAAACTGAGAAGGAAGAAATACGATACAGTTCACCGAATCTGAAAGATTCTGCTTGAGCTCATCTAGCTTTACAGAAACCGAGGCAATCTGTTCATTATTTTCATAATGGTAAAGATCAAGATTAACTAAATCAAGATCACGAAAATGGATAAATGAATTAAGCATCTATTTTATAAGTTAAAGTCTCTATTCAATATTTTTGACTGATTTGAAACATCTAATATAACAAGAGTTTCAAGCTCAGCATAAATATTCTCATAACTGATTCGAGACTTTAGGCGGAATGTACGAGAATTTATACTTAATACTGTGCGAGGGTATTGAATTGCGTCAGGAAATTTTTCTATAAAGGTTTTAATGTCGTCATATCCTTCCTCAGGAAAATCTAGAATTTGACTGGCAACATATTCTAAATTATTTTCTGATAGAAAAGCAGCTAGCAAGATAGCATCATCGGTCTGCAGAGTATTTATGTTTAAGTTCTGGCGATTAGAGTAAGGAAGAACGCATATATATTTAGTAAAATCATGAAAATCAAACTGCGATGTAATTGGTAAATTCTTAATTTCAGATAAGTGCGTGAAGAGTCTTTTTGAGGTAAATTGCTTAATTTGGCTTGCTGGACCAGTATAAAAATAATCCTCAGCTCCAAAATTTCTAGGTTGATTGTCTTTGTCTACCCAGTCAATTACTTGATCAATGAATGATTGAATATTAATTTCATCGATTAATTTTAATCTCAATAAACGCTCTAACCATTCTTGTTGAGGTTTATTTATTTGATATTTTCCCTGTTTAAAGGTGAAAAGGCTATTTAAATTAAAGCAATTACCAGCATCCCTGACTGAGATCTCAAGAGTTCTTGGCCCAATGGGATAAAGGATATTATTTTTTAATAATGGATCCTGGGACTTTAGTTTATTGCCATACACATTCATTTCTTGTTGAAGTTTTTTTATAGCTTGAGACTCAGCGCTAATGAGAAGTTGATAGCTGAGATTGGAAAAATCCATATAAGCCTCTCTCTGCAAAGATAGCATAAATACTTTGCTAATTTGCATGCTTATAACTGACATTATCATGATCACAAGAAGGGTTGTAATAAGAATGACTCCGGGTTTATTCATAGATTAATGGCATGGAATGCGGAATTATCCAGGTAAAATTAATGCCCGCTTTATTCTCTAAATAAATTTTTACTAAGCTTGGTATTTTTCTTGAGGTGACCTCGTTTTGAGGCCATGTGAAATACCAATTTTTGCCATCTGAGAACTCTATTTGAGCATACTGAATGTCTGACATTAACGTTGTATCTATAAAAGCTTCTGGATCTGATGGGGAAGATGCAAAATACTGTCGCCTAGTGAAAGTATTATCTTCAAGAAAGTATTGCACTCTAGAAATTATCTGATCTGTGGAGTTGCCACTGCCTATTTTAGTTATAAAAGTAAATCCATTGGAGCCTATCTCTCCATTAAAAGTTGCATTTAATTCAAGACCATCAAAATTTTTTAAGGGAACGTTAATCGCATTCAAAATATCTGTTCTTAGGGTATTAGATATTAAGTTAATTTCTAGAATTTCTTTTGATTTTACGGAAACTAACTCTCTTGATTCTATAGAAGACTGCAAGAAGCTCGAGGTGATAATGGTAATAATGCTTAATATGACAATAGAAATTAAAACTTCTATTAACGTAAATCCTGATTCAGAGAAATTATTGTTTTTCAATGAATGTATTTAGTTCGTACATTGGTGATTCCTGATCGAGTCCAACATAAATATTTAATTGATGAAATTCTTTTGAATTACTTATAATTTCTTCTGACCAATAGAATTTTTTTCCCCCAAATGAAGACTCTCCAAACCTTTTGGATTGAGCGCCAAATGGTTCCAGCGTTTGAATAAGAGCCAGTCTATTATTTGCTATTTCTCTGGCAAAAGTTCGATTCTCTATTGAAAATACTGAAAGTGTAGTGGAGCTAATAAACTGAAAAACAGCTGTTACAGCGACACTAAGTATTAATAATGCAACGCCTACCTCGAGTAAACTGAAACCTTTTTTAATCATTATAATTTTTTAAATGTAATTTGTGAAAATTGATCAATAATAAGAATCATCTTAATTTGCTCATCATAAAATTCAATTGAAGCGCCCGATGATTTGCCAAGTGGATCAAAAGTAATAAAAGGTTCTATCCTTTCTTCGTTAAAACTAAATGAGTTGCCGGTAAAGTCCTTGAACAGAACGTCTGAGGCAATCACTGGAAAGAGATCATTATCCAATTCAATTAGATTCCATGTATTATTTTGAAAACTTTGGACTGATTGCGATTTATTGCCCACAAACCAAGCGACTCTCTTTTTTTTTAATGCGCTTTCTTCGCTTAGGTATTTTAAAAACAATTCATATGATGGAATCTGATCAGAGTTGTACTTATCTAAAAAGCTTGAATTTGTTAAAACGATGGTCGAGGTCAAGGCTATCAAAGCAATAACCATCAATATCTCTAACAAAGTAAAGCCAGGAAGATTTTTCAAAATTCGCTTAGCCAATTTCCTATGTCGCCATTTTCACCAATGCCACCTTCAATGCCATCTGCTCCAAGAGTGTAGAGATCATATTTCTTAGATTTTTGACCTGGCTGCAAGTAAAGGTATTCATTTCCCCAGGGATCAATGGGAACTGAGTTAATATAGCCATCGAGCGGGTATAAGAATGGTCTCTTGAGATCGCCGGGAGGAACAATCAAGGCTTCAATCCCCTGATCTGTTGAGGGGTAAGAAAGTTCATTAAATTTATACAATTCGAGCGCCTTGGTTATTTGCGAAATATCGGCTCTAGATTTTTCAAAATTTGCTCTTTGCAGAAATGGCGAAACATTTACAGCGACGATGGTAACTAAAATGCCCATTATCACAATGACTGCCATCAATTCGATCAAAGTAAAGCCTGGTTTAGTTTTATTCATGATTTACCCTAATGAGATTGTATTCATTTCCATTATAGGTATTAAGATTGCTAAAACAATTACCAAGATCATCCCCCCCATAAAAATTATAATAAGAGGCTCTAACAGAGCAAGGACTGTTGCTCTCTTATTTTCAATTTCCTGCTTCATATATTGAGTTACTTTCTCAAACATAAAAACTAAATTTCCTGATTTATAACCGCTTGAAAGCAATTGCACAAATAAGGATGGGAAGATATCTGCAGCTTTTAAAGATCGTATGAAATCTTTCCCCTCCATGAGATCATTACGTGATTTTTTGATCACACTGGCAATATACTTATTACCAATAATGCCCTGAGCTTGCTCCATTGCCATATCTAAATTTAAGCCAGATTTCATCATGAGATGCATAATGCTAGAAAATCTCTCAACCTCTGCATTTAAAAAGAAATTTCCTAGCAGTGGAATCTTTAAGAACATTCGATGCATTTTTATTGCTGTGACAAGATTTTTATTTATTTTCTGATACATAAAATAAAGTGCTGAACAAGCAATCAAAATAACGCCCATTATTAAAAAAGAATAATTGGAGACTGTCATTAAAGCTCTAGTCAAAAATGGAAGCGTTGCCCCGGCTCTTACAAACTGATCAACTATCTGAGGCATTACAAAAGTTAATAGCCCAAAAACAACTCCTATAGAAAATAACATTAGCAGTGCTGGATAAGTCATGGCAGTAATAACTTGCTGTCTAATTTGAGCTGACTCCTCCAGGTAATCAGCTAGGTTGCTAAAAGCAGAACTTAAGTTACCAGAAGCGTCACCCGCACCAATCAAAGAGCAAAAGGTTTGGTCAAAAATATTTGGAAATGAGGAAAGCGCTGTATCAATTCTTTTGCCCTGGAGTACTTCATCGCGAACAGAATGAAGGGCCGACGACAGAATTTTATTATCTACTTCATTTGCAATGGAGTGCAGGGTCTCATCAAGAGCAACCCCTGAATCAAGCAAGGTTGAAATCTGCCTAGTAGCAAAAAGTAAATCCTTGTGATTTATCTTTGAAATCTTTGATTTTTTTGTATTAGTTAAGTGGACTGACAAAGGTGTCAAATTAATCGATTTAACATATTGTCTTGCCTCTCTTTCAGACTGCGCATTGAGAATTCCACTGGTCTTTTTTCCAGCTGTATCTATCGCAGAGTATTTATAACTCGACATCTGTATCGGCTTGAAGTCTCAAAAGCTCCTCAAAAGTCGTAATGCCTTCCAGAAGTAACTGAGTTGAAGAGGATTGAATTGAGGCTGCATCTCTAAATGCATATTTACTTAACTCAGCCTCAGAGGCATCTTCATGAATTAGTTTTTTTAACTCATTATTAATGGTTATTGCTTCAGTAAGAGCTACCCTCCCCTTAAAGCCTGTGTGACTGCAATCGACGCACCCAACCCCCTGAAAGGTTACTGTGCTGGATGGGATACTAAATTTTTTCTGGATTGATAATGGGGTTTCAATCGGTATTTTACATTTCTGACACAATCTTCTGACCAATCTCTGGGCTAGAACAAGTCTCAAGCTTGACGCTAATAAATAGGATTCAATGCCCATATCTCTTAGCCTTGCAATTGCACCTATAGCACTGTTGGTATGGACTGTTGAAAGAACAAGATGTCCTGTTAACGAAGCTTGAATGGCAATTTTTGCTGTTTCAATGTCTCTTATTTCTCCAACCATTACGATATCTGGATCTTGCCTGAGAATTGATCTCAGTCCTGAAGCAAAATCGTATCCCGCTTTTGGATTCACTTGAGTTTGACCAATTCCTGGTAGAGTGTATTCGATGGGATCTTCGACTGTTAAAATATTTTGAGAAGTATCGCTGACATGTTGCAGACCAGCATACAAAGTTGTTGTTTTTCCAGAGCCGGTTGGGCCGGTAACCAAAATAATACCTTCCGGATACTTGAGTGCTCGCTGATAGGTAGTTAGTATTGAATTCGGAAGACCTAAATCTTCTATATTGATCTGGGAAGATTGTTTATCTAATAATCTCAAAACGACTCTCTCGCCATATGAAGATGGTAATGTTGAAACTCTTACATCCACTTTTTTAGAGCCCAAGGATAGTGACACTCTTCCATCTTGAGGCTTGCGTCTTTCAGCAATATCAAGCCTTGCAATAATTTTCAAGCGAGAAATAATAGGAGCAGACAATCTCGCATCCTGAATCAAGACTTCTTGAAGAATTCCATCAATGCGATATCTCACTATAAAATTTGCTTCATAGGGTTCAAAATGAATGTCGGAAGCCCTAGATTTAATTGCCTGGCTGATCACACCATTAATTAATTTAATAATTGGGGCATCATTTGCACCACTCAGTAAGTCTTCCGTTGGTGCGAGAGTACTTGCAAAAGATTGAAGGTCAAAATTCTCTGACAACTCAGCGTTTATTGCTGACTCATCCTCACCCATAGAGTAATGCTTTGTTAGCAGTTGATCAAAGTCTACTGAAGAGCAAAGATTTACATTGAAAGGCTTTAAAAGATACCGAGATAGCTCAGAATATAAAAAAAGTGAAAGTTTTTTTTCGCAGTAAACAGATAAAAAAGAATTATCCTCGCACGCTATTACTCTTAAACTTTTGGCAAAGTCATAAGGCAATAGTGGTGTGATTGTTTTAGATGAGCTCTTCTCAGTCATCCTCATCCTTCGTCAGATCAAGGATAGGCTTGCTTTCTGGGTCTCGTAGAAGTTGCTCTGCTGTAATAAAATTATATTTTGAATTAGAAAGATCTGAAATATCCGAAGAATCAGAAAGAATAGTTGGCCTAAGAAATACCATTAGATTTCTCTTCACTCTGGATTCTGCAGTCGAACTAAAAAGTCTACCTATGATTGGAATAGAGCCGAGAATGGGAACTCTTGTAATATTTTCTTGTAAATCATCGTCAATCAGGCCGCCAAGGACAATCATTTGATTGTTATCCACAAGGACGGTGGTTTCAATGCTGCGCTTATTTGTAATTAAGTCTGTTGTTCCAGTTAAAGGGCCGACAACTCCCGAGACCTCCTGCTTAATTTCCAAAATTACTGAATCTCCTTCATTAATTTGCGGGGTAATAGAAAGCTTAATACCAACTTCTTGTCGAGCTGTAGTTCTAAAAGGATTTGCATTGCTAGAGCCAAGACTCTCTCCAGTGGTAATAGGAATTTCTTGCCCAATTACTAAACTTGCTGGCTCATTATCCATTGCAATAATGGAGGGAGTAGAGAGAATATTGGAGTTTTGATCTTCGGCAATAGCCTTGATAATTCCGACAAAACTATCGTTGCCATTAAAATTGCCTATTCCAGCTATCAAACCTTGCGTGTTAAGCAATGACGAGGTGGCTTGTGTGCTCAAAGTAGCATTGCCTTCCTCGGCTAGAGCACCTGTAATTGCAAGGAGATCAGGGCCACCATCTGCAAATCTAGTCAAGCCAATTGGAATATCCGAATCGCTATCACCCTTAAAAAAAGTTTCAACGCCAAGACTCTTTGCCGCAGTCTCAGAAAGCTCGACAATAATGGCTTCCACAAGGACTTGGGCTCTGCGAATATCAATTTTTGCTACGAGATTTTTTATAATATCGAGTGTCGATTCCTCAGCAGAAATTATAAGTGAATTTGTTTGGCGATGAGAGGTAACAACAGGCTTGCTCTCATCCTCACTGGAGAATCTACTTGAAACCGCACCGATAATTGCAGCAACATCTTCTGCTTTAGAGTATTTTAAATATAGTACAGTTATTGAGCCTCCCGACAGAGCATCTTTATCAAGAGTTTGCAGAGTCTTGGTTATGTTCCGTGATACTACGGCATCAGCTGAAAGTATTACTGAGTTTGAAGGAGTGAATGGAACAGCTACAAAATTATTAATTGTTGGATTATTCTGAGCCTTTAATTTCTCCAATATTCTTACTGCTTCAATAGAAGACAAATTATCTAATTTTATAATTTTGATATTGGCAGTATTTTCCTGATCTAGAGTTTTTAGTAGTTTTTCAATTCTCTCAACATTTGATTTTTTATCCACTATTAATATGGAATTTATAGAGGCTATATTGGAAAGGTGAGCTTGTCTGCCTGTAATGGGTTTAATTTGAGGGAGCATCTCGCCGGAAGACCGATTTACAAGCGTTAAAACCCTTGTTGTTATATCTGCACTATTTGTCGCTATATTTAGATCGCGAGTAGCTTCATTCTCTGGAAGAACTCTAATAATATTTCCGTCAGAAATGGCAGTAAAGCCTTGAGCTTGGATTGTTCTAAGGTAGACACTCCACACCTGATCGGCTGTTAAAATAGAGTCAGAAAATATTGTTACCCTTCCCTTTACCCTTGGGTCGAGAATTAAAGTTTTATTAGCAAACTTAGCAATATCCTGGGTAACTTTAGTGATGTCTGCATCTAAATAATTTAATGTAAAAGTTTCTTGCGCTGCAACATTAATTGAAAAACAAAAAACGGAACCGAGGATAAAAATTTTTAGATTATTTCTCATTGATTAAATTTGTTGAAAGTTGATATCGCTTCCCCATGTATTCAAATATAGCAGAATCGCTCCCTACGCTGATAAGTTTATATTTATTTTCAAGTAATGCACCTTGCTGAACAACAAAAGATTGATTTTGACGCTCAACAATTACCGATGATCTTAATCCACCAGCTCTGTAGCCAACTATCTTGTAATCAAACTCAGATGACTCAATTACCAAGGATGGACTAACGCTCTCAACAGAGCTTTGCATAATAGATTGATTGATCGGTTGAAAATTTAGCTCAATATTTTGCGGTCGACTGAGAACGCTCATTGTTAAAACAGCAATTTGATAAGCCGATAATACAAATAGCAAGCCTAAAAGGGCATTTTTAAGAAATACGTAATTAATATTCATTGGTTTCATAATTTAGCAGATTATTTTAGCTTATTTAATACAAATAGATTGGGGATTATCAAATCTTAGCTAGCAGACCCAAGCTTCAACAAACTGATAGTTTACTTAATTGGAATAGTAAACCAAAATTCAGATCCACCTTCTAGTCGTGACTCTACTCCAAAATCTCCTTGTAAATTATTTACTAAGTTTTTTACAATGGCCAACCCAAGACCGCTGCCCTGCTGAGTATTTGCTCTAGCTGCAGCCGTTCTAAAAAATCTTTTAAATACCAAATCCTGATCTTCTTCAGCAATTCCCTCGCCCTGGTCTATCACTGCCAATCGAATAGATTCACCCTGCCTCCTGAGCTTAACTTCTATGATCGAATTTTCAGGGCTATATTTAAATGCATTGTCTATGAGGTTATTAAGAACCCTTTCAATTGCATTTGCATCACTATTAATAATTACTTCAGATTGATGCTTAAAAACAAGTTGAATATTTTTTCTTTTGGCCTTATTTGTATAAGCTTGAACAACGGTTTCAATAATACTATTTAAAACTATTCTTTCAATAACAAACTTTAACTCGCCATATTCAATCCTTGATAAGTCTATGAGCGAAGTGACCATTTCGCTTAGGCGGTCCGCATTGTGAAGAATAGCCTTAGAAAATATTTTTGCATCTTTTTTATCGTCAAGGGCTCCATTTAGCAATGTTTCTGAATTAGCTTTAATAACGCTTACGGGGGTTCTCAATTCATGAGAGAGGTTGGAAATAAAGTCTCTTCTCATAGAGTCCATTTGCCTTAATTGAGTGGTTTCATGAACCACCAAAATTAGCTCTTGTGTCGCCTTGGCTTGATTCATATGGGCTAGAATCCACCTGGTATCGTCTGCTGAAGTCTCAAGCTCAAACTCACTATCAAATTTGCCTTTTTTTTGTGCTTTTTTATACATTCTGCTAAGCGCGGGAATTTTAAGATCATGAATAGATTTATTAATAATCTCCTCTAACCCCAAAATCTGAATGATTTGGTCGTTACGAAAGGTAATAATTCCATTTTCGTTAAAAACCATAATTCCCTCTCCCAGCCCATCTAAAACCAATCCAAACTGATCTCTCTGTTTTGCAATCAAGGAAATTTGTTTCTTTAAGTTTGTAGAAATGGTTGAAATATTCCTAGCCATTGAGCCAATCTCATCGGATCGTTTTAAGGGAAGATTGTGCATATCTTTCTTTGCATAGGATCCGTCCGACATATCAGCGGCCGCTCTTTCTAAATCCATTAAACTTTCGCGAATGTAGTTACCAGCAAGAATGCTGGCTAGAATTGCTACAATCAAAGCCACAACTACAATTAGAGTTACTGAGTTATCAAGAGAAGCAAGGGATCTGTCTAGGTATTCGTTTGTTACTGAAATCCTAATGATGCTTGGGGGATTGCTGGAACTATCCAGCAAAGCATAGTAGAGCATTTCCTGCTGAGTGGTATTGCTAAATCTTTTACTGGAGCCTGATCCCTTTGCAAGGGCTGCTATCACTTCTGGCCTGTTACTATGGTTTTCAAGTGACAATATATCCACTGCCTTAACAGAAGAGTCAGCTAAAACTGCTCCCTCTTTGCTAATGAGGGTAATTCTAGAGCCAGATGCGTTTGAATAAGAGTCAATCTCAGCTTTGCGATTTATGGATCTTTTATTCTGTGCAGGTCGAGTGAGTGAATGTCTTATGATTTTTGCTTGCTTAGAAAGTTCGCTTTCAATCTGCTCTTGAAGCCCTAATGAAAGGTCTCTTTCCGCAACCACAAAGGCAAGCGAAATACCTATAAATAGGCATGAAAGAATAATAACGAAAATGCGGGCGCGGATTCCCATAATTATTTAATTGGGAGTTTTAGAGAAACGGTACCCGACACCTCGAATAGTTTGAATGTACTCTCCAATGGTGCCAAGCTTCTCCCTTAATCTTTTTATGTGCGTATCAACTGTTCTAGTAGTAATTTCAGCACTGTAACCCCAGACTTCTTCCAGCAATTGATCCCTGGTTTGAACTCTTCCACGGTGGTCAATTAAATGTTTTAGCAATCTAAATTCTAAAGCTGTAAAATTAATCTCATCGCCGCTGATAAAAACCTGATGAGCATCTAAATTAAGCGATAGCTCCCCAAAACTATATAACGATTCAGTGGAAGCATTTGATTCCAAGACTCCTCTTTTCAGGATTGCCTTAACTCTTAAGATTAGCTCCCTTACGCTAAAAGGCTTAGTTACATAATCATCAGCCCCTAGCTCAAAGCCAATTACCCGATCTACCTCATCTGCTTTAGCTGTTAAAAGAATAATTGGAATATGCGATGTCTTTGGATCCGATTTAATATCCCTACAAAGCGTTAGTCCCGAGCCATCAGGGAGCATTAAATCTAGGATAATTGCATCTGGAGAGTTATCTACAATTGATTTTTCACCTTCTGCTATCGAAGCGGCCTGATAAACCTTAAAAGACTCTTTGGAAAGATTGTAATCGATAGTCTTTCGAATATCGGGCTCGTCTTCTATGATTAAAATTCGTGCAGACATGTTTTGTTTAAATAATTAATACTCTATGTTATACATTAATTACATTCAAGAATTGCTTTATTGAGAGGAATTTTGATTAATAGCCACAAACTCATCGCGCAATTGATTCTTTGAAAACTTTCCTGAAGCCACTCTTGGTAGCTCGTTAGAGTGAATTTGAATCATGGATGGGATTTTATAAGCTGCAATTTTATCCCGCAAGAATTCTTTGAGTTCATCTGCAGTTAATAGGCTGCCTTTTTTTAAGCAAATTGATGAGCACAGGTTCTCTCCCAGCCTTTCCTCTGGAATTCCAAACACTGCAGCTTCTTGGACAGATGGGTGAAGGTAGATCGCTGCTTCAACTTCTATGCAAGAAATATTTTCACCGCCTCGAATTACCATATCCTTAACCCTGTCAACAATATACACAAAGCCATCTTCGATGTACCCCAAATCACCTGATCTAAACCAACCGTCATCGTTAAACACTTCTTCTGTTGCTTCTGGATTATTCCAATAACCAACCATGTTTGCGGGACTTTTTATTACTATCTCTCCAACGGTCTTTTGATCGCTTAAAAAATTCCAATTCTCATCGATAATTGCAACATCGGTCACAGGAGGAACTGCTCGCCCACAGCTATTTGGATGAGTTAGATAATCTGTGCCTAAATTTAAAGTGCCGACTGCATTCGTTTCTGTTAGCCCATATCCAATTGAAGGTTCGCTGTCTTTAAAACCATCCTTTAATTTTTTTACATGCTCTGGTGGGCGAGCAGCACCTCCCCCACTGAGCTCTTTAAACGTTGAAAGATCATACTTATCTTTGTCTGGATGGGTTAACAAGTCCCAAGTTTGGGTAGGCACTCCTGTAATGGCACCGATTTTCTCATCTTGTATGAGCTGCAATGCAGCTCCTGGATCCCACTTGGTCATCATAACCATTTTTCTTCCAGCAATAATGCTCATTAAAAATCCTGAATGACTGCCAGTGACATGGAACAAAGGAACGCAATGCAAAATTGCAGACTGATTAACAGGTGCATCCGTTGTTTTGATATCTGGGCTTGATTGAAGTTCAGTCTCGGCTGCCTCTACCTCTCTTTTCAGAGTCATAACCAAGGCCCAGCTAAATATAGTTGCCAGAATATTACGATGAGTTGATAAAACACCTTTTGGAAAGCCTGTAGAGCCTGAGGTATAGAAAATAGTCGCATTATCGTTGCTATCTAAATCAATATCTGGATATGTTTGAGGATGAGAGCCGATAAAGTTATGGAACTCTTCAAATTCAGTTTCAGAATCAGGCCTCACCACGATTTTTGTTATATCTTGAAATTTTTCTAAGCCACGAAGACGTTTTTGATCAGCTATTAACATTTTTGCTTGAGAATTCGTGAGGCCATAGCTAATTTCGTCAGGAACCCACCAAGAATTAAGGAGAACACATACTGCCCCCAGAGAGGTAAGCGCCATAAAAGAGATAATGTATTCAGGATTATTTACCATGCAAATAGCAACTCTGTCGCCTTTGTTAATGCCTGCAGATCTAAAAGCATTTGCGGCTTGTGCGGCTTGGCTGTGTATATCCTGAAAAGTATATCTTTCGCCATCAAAGACAATGAACTCCCAATCAGGAAAAAGTAAGCCGAATTCAAAATACTTTTCTAGTGTCTTTGGTGTATTTATAAATTCTCTGTAAGCAATCCCTGAGGGATGAAGGATTTCTTTGAATGCAAATATTTGATCTGGGGCTGTTAAGG
>Ga0209815_1000771_pt1 | contig 22752 bp, 22 predicted proteins | sample CoawatmetaG00DNA_FD_187507 | JGI IMG/M metagenome (GOLD analysis project Ga0209815, IMG submission 187507) | Marine microbial communities from the West Antarctic Peninsula - Coastal water metaG002-DNA (SPAdes) (version 2) | ecosystem: Environmental > Aquatic > Marine > Coastal ...
TTGAAATATATCTACGTGAAACTTCACTCCAGGAGAATCCAACTTGGTGTTTTCCTAGTTGCCTCAGTACAAAGATAGGAACATGAACTCTAAGTGAGATTTGAGGATGCCTAAACGGGAGCATATGTTTATGCTTTGCTAAGTACTTGATTAACTTTGTATCCTTCTCGTCAAACTCTTCTTTAATCTTATCGAAGGAACATCTGGCTGCATTAACTACCGACAAGTCGCTTCCCATATGTTCAATCAGTTGGACATAGCCTCTGTCTAAACATTCAAACATTACCATGAAAATTATACCACACTTTTTTAAGTATTACTTGGTCGCCACTAATCAAAATTTTCTTAAACTCTCCTTCTGTAAGGTTTAAGAAATCATGTATTTCAATATCTTCTGTTGAACTGTGCCACTCATCTACTTTATCGTCAAAAAACTCATTTAAAATATTATACTTTTTCATAGTTCTAACAACTCCTCTTTGTTTAAGACTCTGCCATCTTCTGTGTATTCTACTTCTTTTCCCGTCCCGAAACTTTTACCGACCTCAGCGTCAATACTCATAGGAACCGAGAGTTCTATTCCAAACTGAGATTTCATGTAAGGGTTAACTACCATGTGGTAATGAATTATCTCTAGTACTTCTACCATTTCATTCTTAGGGCATACAAGCTCAATACTATCATGTACCGAGTTATCAATCCTAGCTAACATTCCTCTCTTTCCAAACTCTTCATCAATAGAAATAATACAACAGATAATCATGTCTGATGCTGAACTCTGGACAGGGGCGTTAACCGCTTGTCTCAAGGCTCTCTCTACGATATACTTCCTTCCAGACCTTACATTACCTAAGTTCCTTCTGCGTCCGAAGATAGATTCTACAAAGCCATTTTCCATAGCCTCTTGTTTTCTAGCTTCGATATAGCCTTTAACTCCAGGGAATACTTCTAGATACTTATCAATGATCTCCTTAGCTTTGTACAATGATACCGCATGTTTCTCAGATAAAGTATGTTCATCGCCACCAAATACAATAAGGAAAGAAACAGCTTTAGCAATCTGCCTCTCATCTTTATCAACTAGCTCAATGTCCTTGTCATACAGGAGAGAAGCAGCATATGAGTGAAGGTCTAATCCCTCTACAAATGCTTTTCTCATTGCAGCTTCATCAGCGATATGAGTTAGGATTCTTAGTTCAGCAGCAGAGAAGTCAGCAGTAATATAAACCCATCCCTCAGGAGCTACGAATGCATCACGAATATTTACATCTGTTTCTCTTGGGAGCGTATGGAAAGAAACCCCCATTGGGAAGATCTTTTTTTCTTTCTCTGCTTTTGTGGTTCCAAAAAGAGGGTTGTCTCTTTTACCTGCGCTGTAAGATGAGCAGGTAAGCCTACCCGTTCTAGCCATATCGAACTTATACGAGCAATAAATCTTACCATTGTCATTATAATCATAGGCCTTACGGATTCCTTTTGTGTAAGTGTTCTTTAATCGGAAGTTAGTCTTATAAGCTTGTAGTGCTTCTAGGAATTCTACAGCAGTTTCTAGCTTTGCAGTACTTACTTCTTTTATAACAGAAGCACTAATTAACTTCTCTAGTTCTTTATTTACTTTTACTTTAGTTGCCACTTATATCTCTTGCCTCAGAGGCCAAAATTAGTTGTTTTAGAAATATTAAAGCATCTTTATAAGAAATTTCCATATTATACAGATCCTCTGATACTAAATCTAATTGTTTAGCTAACAGTTCTGCTTTACGCTTTGCCATTTCGGCTATCTAGTTCCATTTTAATTTGGTTTAGTAACAAGACCCTTGAGTCTATATTTATTGCGGGTTCTCCACCATCGGTTCTCATAGGAGGATATAATCCAAAACCATCCTCGTTAGTGAATAATACTTCAGCCATCTGCATATCTGATCCAATATTGGTATCTTCTCTAATCTCTTTGAATTCATACAAGTCAGCAGCTAAAGTTACGAGTAGTTCTGATAATTCTTCATCAATACGATCCACTTCGCTAATATCTACATCAACACCTTGATACTCAATCTTGGTGAATACTTCTTGGCCTTTAGATACTAAGTTCTCTAGCAGGTTTAGCTGACCGTTTGATTCAATGATTTCCTTGAAAATATAATATAAGTCTAAAGTACAAATAGTATCTAGAGCATTACCTTCTACACAATCTGTTAGGGAAATGTTAGCCCAATCAAATGTTTCCGGGTTTACAATTGTTAGCATCTTAAGTTCTCCAACCTTTCAGGAATATAAATCTTTACAAGGCTAATAAGCTTCTTAACCATATCTTCATTTACTAGGTGAGCCATTGCAGCAGTACACCTAACGTTCTCTACCTTAATACCCTCAGCCATCAGGAATTTCACATCAAATGAGGAGTTATGGAAGATCTTGACGTTATTAGGATTAGTCAACACTCGACTTACAAAATCATGGACTCCAGTAAGATCCTCTATGAATGGAGAATCCTTATGTTTCCAAGGAATAACAAATGTCCCCTTCTTGGTAGTAAAGGAAATAGTCTGAATGTAGTCGTTGTTGAAATCAAATCCTGTTGTCTCAATATCTACAGCTACTTCTAAGTTAGTATAGCATAGCCAATCGTAATCTTCAAGCATTTCAATCTCTCCGATATAAGTATATTCTGAAACAAGTGCCTTTGCTCCTCCCAGATATTTAGCTAAGATATTTCTTATATCAGCATCGAAGTAAAACTTTAGGCTAGGTTCAGCGACAACATGACCAGCATCAAGAGTAGGTATAACAGTGTACGTTTTTTCATCTAATTCAATTTGGAATTCAGTTCCACGTTTGGAGAAGATTCCACTCTTCTTGGTTACCATTTTCATAGCTAGGTTACCTAAGGTAATAATAACTTTAGGGTTAGCGTCTTTAATAGTTTGTTCTATATACTTCCTACAAATATGAAAGTCAGCAGTTTCCATTGCCCTCTCGGTAATAGAGGGGCATTTTACAGCAGCAGCATATTCTATTTTAAGGTTAGGGTTATTATTATATCTACATAGAATTTCTTCAATATACTGCTTATCAATAAATCCAACTGGACTAATCTTACCGAACTTAGACTTATTATAACTGCCTGTTACAAAGAGGATATCACATTCTCTTACATCTTGTGTTATACACTTCTCTCCCGGAGTTTTTAATATAGAGCATCCATTACAAGGATTTTCTTCTTTGGGTTCGTTTTTAAATAGATCTTCTATATTCATAGTATAATAGTATATGGCGAAATATATCGACAACCACCGTTTCGAGGCTCTAATCTTAGAATACACTCAGGGGAATAAAAAAAACGAGGATGAGCTAATGGGCATGTTTTATATCCTAATCAGCAAGATCATAAGTGGGTTCACCTTCAATGTAGATACTGAGGATGCGAAGCAAGACTGTATGCTACTGATTGTAAGGACTCTCAATACCTTCGATCCTGAAAGAGGAAGTGCCTTCAACTTCTTCACGACCTTAATTATTAATAGCCTAAAAAGATTATATACGAAAACAAAGCGGTATAATCAAAAAATAGATGATTATACCGCCCATGTTGTCTATAAATCAGATACCTAATAATCTATAGACATTAGGAAGGTGATCTTCTACTCTGGATCTATCCTTAATAGTAATTAAGGCAGGTAGTTTATTTACTCTGAAGATAGCAGTTCCGTGAGGGGTGTCAAAAGTATCCACTATATAAAGCTTATTAATGGCTTCTTCGTTAGATTCTAGTTTAGATTCTAATTTAATAGAAGGTTTGTCCCAAGGAGAGAGATATAAAATACTAATCTTTTCATGAGTATTTTTCTGTTCTTTAAGTACTCTGTTTAAAGCAGAACTTCCTTTTAAAGTTTGTATATTAAACTTCTTCAATTGTTCCGTCTTGTAAGTCTGAAAGGGGAACAGCCTCTCCAACTGTGCGTACTTCTACACTTTCTGGCTCGTCACCTTCAATTACAGGAGCATCACCTTCAATTACAGGAGCATCACCTGTGTAATTCTTTACCGCTTCAGCTAGTCGCTCTTGGAACGTTTCACATCCCATGAAGAAGATATTCCTTGCGTAATTCTCTTCTGTTTCCTCGGTAGGCTTAGTAGCATTCATAAACTGGGTGAATCCTTCAGTTTCTTGTTTATTAAGTTTGATTATAATTTTCATTCTGTTTCTCTTCCTATATTCGATTTTGATTTTAGCGTCAGTAAAATCTAACTGTTTAGATAAATCTATATTGTGATCTTTTATCATGCTCTATAATAGTCTATGAAAGATAACTACGACCTCAAAAATCTAAAGAAACCAAAAAAAATCAATGGTAAGCGTAAAGGAAACAAATACGAGAATGATTTATCCAAGTTACTCAATAAACGCTTTAATACTACTGACTTTGCTAGAACACCGGGATCAGGAGCATTTGCTACTACCCACAAGCTCCCATCTCATTTAATGATATATGGTGATTTAATTACTCCATTAACCTTTAGGTTTGTTATAGAGGCTAAAAGAGGTTATTCAAGTTTAAATATATTAGATCTAATTAATAATACTAGCGTCCTACACGGATTTATCAGCCAAAACCTAAAAGATTGTGCGAAATGTGACAAAGACTCTCTAGTGATCTTCAAGCAGGATAGGCGTAAAGCTATGGCTATCGTTACTCTAAGCGAGCCTATGAATATAGAACTCAAGTTAATACTTAAACAAAAAGACATCCCCTTCTTATCTTTTGGAGATGAAAGGAATGTCCTACTTTTATTAGATGATATTCTTACTTTAGACGATTCATTCTTTTTTAGCCAAGCTCTCTAGTAACTTACTAATAACTTCGTTCTGTTTCTCAAATAGCTCTTTGATGCTCTCGCCCATCATGGAGCTTTCTTGTTGTTGAGCTTGGTTATAATAACTTTGGTCAGCTACATAGAGCCTATTAGCTTCTACCTGCATAGTTAGAGATTGAGTAGTATCCGTAAGATTTTTAAAGTTTTTATTCTTGTAATAGAGTGACATGTAGTTAAGAGGCCTATTGGTGGCAGTAGGTCCTAGTCCAGGTCCTTTAAGATTAATCTTATTATCCTTAGTAAACTCAAGAGAATAACCTCCAATAGTCGTACTTCCGGGTTTATATTGAATGCCCTCTCCAGAATCAATCATCTGACTAAGCTGATTAATAGCATTATGTATGAGATCATTCTGACTTACTAAATAAACGTCATTGTTAGGTAAATCAGTTACTTGCATTAAAGTCTCTTCAGAACACCCACCATTCATATGCATCATAAGACCTACTGAGTGTAACATCTTCTTTTGATGATCTCTCATGTCCTGATCAGTTTGAATTTCAAACTTGCCTTTGTTAGGCTGAAACATATCATATTTCATCCTTTGTACAAGTAACGCTCCTGCAATCTCCACCATTTCTTTAGGCTTAAGTTCTTTAGAAGGATCGGTCTTGATTTGTCTTAACTTATAACTAACAGAACTTTCAAAAATATCTCTATCAATGAAATCATCAATAAGATCCATAATGTAAGTTTTCTGTTCTTTCTCTAAGTTGATGCCGTCTTTATCAATAAACTTACCAAGACCTACTGAGAAGAGCTTTTCTACATCTGACATTCTCGTATAAACGTCCTGAGCTACTGATTTTATACTAGACTCATTTAATGACGTTCCTGTGGCGTAGGACTGCGTGATACCTTCTATAGCCATCGCTTGTCGTTGATCCCTTCCTGCGCCAGTTCTGTGACCTAGGTAAGTAGATAATCCATTTAGGGAGGTGTCGTATTTGAACCCGCCTAGGCTAATATTCTTCTCCTTAGGAGAGAATAGCATTTTAAGGCTAAAGTTCACAGAATCATAAGAAGAATCCATAAGTCCAAACATTTCAGAGGAATCCGATGCTGTGCCTGCTTTCTCATTGCCTACTCTACCTGTAGTTTGATTCAACTTAACGAATCTTTGTATTTTATCAGGAGGAACACCTTGATTCATTAAAATAGTTTCTGCGAAGTTAGTAGGGTAATATTCTATCACATCAGCTTTAGAGCCAAGAAAAATGTCAGTTCCTACCTCAGATACCCCGATAGGTCTACGCATCATATTACTTTTGGAGTTAATTGTGGTAATAGCATGAAGCATTTTCTTAATCCATTCTTTAGCTTGATCTGCTGACCATTGAATAGCAACTTGTCTATCAGCACTTAGAATGAATTCTTTTAATGATTCATCATCCATACCATCAACGTATCCGAATGCATCTCTAAGAGAATAGGCATGGTCTACGTTAGACATTTTATCTACGTCAGTAAGAGAATAGCGTACAATGTTATTAAGCCCCTCAATAATCTCCCCTCCTGAACTATTCATGATTTCAAGAAGAGTATTAGTTATACCCTCTCCTGCTGCCATATTAGTTTTAGAGTGAGACATTAGACTCATAAGACGAGTAATCTTTTCCATATCAGTTCCAAGTGTTTTAAACCTGTAGTTGATTTTGTCGGGTGAAAGTCTAGGAATTCCTTTAATTATATTATCATCTTTATACTTATCTGCGATCTCACCATGAATCATGTCTACGATATCATAAAGCATAGGACTAGATGCTTGGGACATTACTGCTCCAGATATACCATCTTCACCTTTAAATACTATAAAAGAATTTTCTGGGGAGTCGCCTTCAATTACAGAAAAGTTCTCAGAAATAGTAAACACTGACTCTTCACTATCTAAATAACCAGAAGTTTTAGTTCTCTCAATAAGGTCCAAGTAGTTGGTGGCATAGAATAAGGCATCATCAGCAGGAATTGCAAAGTCTTCTTTTAGAGACTTAAAAGACCCCTGTACAACCATTCCTCTAATCTCTCTGAATCTAGTAGAAAGAGCCTCTGGAGTATCGTCACATATTTGAGAAGACATGTGCTTAAAGTCATATTCCTGTCCTCTACCTCTATCTTCTATCTTATCTTTGGATGACCACTGTTTATCAGAATAGTTCTTATGTTTATTCTTTAACCTGTGAAAGAAGCTTTCAAGGTACTCTACTGACTGACATATTATATTCTTAACTTCGCCAATAGCCTTTTCTGATGCTTCAATCTCTTGCTCTTCCGGAGTTAACATCTCCTCCGGGATTCCTTCATCTACTTGAGGCTCATCTCCAGATACCTCTTTATTATTCATCTCAGCATCAATCTCAGGAACAAGTTTAGCTACAAATCTTCCCCAAGGAGATCTTAAATCATCAATACTTCCTACAGGTTGACCATTCTCGTCAACTACTTTAATACCGTGTGACCATGCGTGACCTAAACCTTTAACCACTACGGACTTGTTTATAGCCACTTTAGCAGATGATCTCTTCATCTCAAGGCCTTGCACATTTCCTACAGGCATCCACTCATCAGTTACGGTATTAATAAAGCCCAATGCAGTAGCTTCAGCAGCTTGTAATGCAGCATACTTCTCAGCATCAGCTACAATAGCTTCTTCATTATCCTCAAGCACTAATTGTCTCTTTTTAAGTTTACTATAACTATCTAAGAGATCTGTGTAAAAATTGTTCATTATATTATTATAGAAAAAAACCCAACCCAACAGTTTATTGGATTGGGTTTTTTTTAGATTTTATTTGTTTATTACTAAACTATAGATTTTTGTACAACAAAATCATAGGAGAATGTACAGGTAATAGTATGGAACTCATTTTGAGCATAGTCAAAATCAGAGGGTTTCCATGAGGTCATAAAAGCTCCCACATAACGAGACTCCCCTACAGGATCTCTAATTTCGTTCAATTGAATGACATTAAGCAATCCTTTATACTCGTCTACCCCTGAAAATACTCCTGTATTAGGATCGTATGAACTTTTCATAGTTTCATAAAGCTTTGCTAAAACATCATCATTTTTAAGGTTATCAAATACAACAGTAAGTTCATCAGGAGTAGCTTTACCTGCATAAAATGTTTTATCATTTACACGATCAACTTGGATTTTATCCACTTTGAATCCTGAACCAGATACTTTCTTAGCAGCAAGATTAAAGGTATCTAATGCCGCGCTTTGAAGTGCAGGTAACTTAAATTCGACTTCCCACTCATAAGATCTCCTTGCATCAGCCTTTGTGGAGACAAGGGGCATTGCTGTCCCTTGGGACGTATCTCTAGTATAATCAGACTTGTAAAAATTTGCCATAGTTTATTATGCTCCTAAATCAGCACCTTGCGCTGTTAAGTTTAATTCAAAGACCAACATTTCAGCAGCCTTTGTGGGTTTAACTTCAACTCTACACCAGAGTTCGTTTCTGTCTTGTCTTACAGGGGTGTTTGTAGTTTCATCACAAACAACTCTGAATTCTCTAATTCCCCTACGCATTTTAATATCTTGTAGAGCAGGGTTTAGAACATCTTGAATTTGACCCCAAAGAATAGGATCGTTAGGTTCAAATACATAAGCAAGCGTGGATGCTTTAACTAGTTTCTGTAAGTGAATCATTAATCTACGAACGTTAATTCTGTCCGTAGCAGAAGGTAATCTTTGAGCAGTTCTTTGTCCGAAGATAGTAATACCGTTCTGGATGAAGTTTACTACAGGGTTAATAACGTTTCCACCACTGTAAAGGGCATCTCGGTCACCTAAGTTAAGTCTAACTTCAGTAGCAGTAGGCTTAGTAAGTCTACCTCTACGGAAACCAGCAGGAGCAAACCATTGCTCTGCAACACTATCGGTATAAACCATTTGGCGTAAACCATAAATGCTTGGATCATACCATCTATCTACCCCGTCGAAAGTGCTAAACACTTTTACCCAAGGCCAGAAAATAGCAGCATAAGAACTTGTAATAGAAGCTGTTCTAGAAGTCTTTTGACCGTTTGACCAGTCAATAGCATCTTGAGCATTACCTACGCCATAAGGAGGCGCGACAACAGCTAAGAAATCTTGTGTAGCTTCAGATAAAGTAATAAGAGCATTTTGTACAGACTGATCAGTTACACCCGGAACCACTACTAATGATACATCCACAACAGGATCATCTAGGGCTTGCATCCCAGTTTTAGGTTCTGAAGCAGCATTACCTATAAGGGCAGCAGCTTTATCAGCTTGTAGGGCAGGAACACCGTCCGTTCCAGCAGCTAAGTTATAAGTTCCTTCGATAAACTTAACGAACCTTAGTCCATCAGCATCGGCAACAGCAGCACCTCCTAGCGAACCAAGAAGAGATGTAGTACCTATAGAGCCTAGAGTTGTAGTGAACCCTAGTAGTTTAGTAGCAGAAATATCGCTAAGGTTCTTAGCAAGGTTTCCTTTAATGATTTGGGAGACAAGATTAGTCGCTCCAGTATTAATAACATCTTCTACGAAGATCCCTGAACCGACCAGAGAAACTTTAAAGGATTCAGTTACGAAACCATTATCGTTTACCTGTAATAGAACATTTTGTCCACCGAGAGCTACTACTTCTACAGAGTTACCTTTAGTAGAACCATCAGACTTAATACCAGCATTATAACCAGTTCCAGGGTAGATTGATTCAGATAAGTAACCTAAACCACTTGCTCCAGTTGAGTTTACTTCTGTTCCTGATGCAACTCCAGCAGTTATTAAAGATCCAGCAGCACCAGTAATATCAACTAACTTCAATGCACTTAAATCTGAAGAGTAACCAGAGTCACTAAAAGCTGATACATCAAGAGTTGCACCTGATCCAGCGTAAGTTCCTACAATATAACCGTTAGTCGTAGTTCCATCGGGATAAAATACACCAACTTGATCGGAATCTAAAGCTCCTCCAACAACTGATCTAATAGCTTGTGCTTGAGTATCTGCTGTGCCAGAAGGGCACGCATAAGATCTAGGTGAAGCAAATTGGGATACACCCGCATTATCATAGACTTGTACTTTAAGGTAAAGGTCTGTGGTAACTCCGAATCCACTAGCATCAAACTGCATAGCAGGACAACCACCAACCTTAACGATTGCAGAAGCATCTACAGCAGCAGTTTCACCAACCGCTCTAATGAAATAGATTTGGTTAGTAACTTCTAGTAATTCTAGAGCAGCTTCTATACCTTGACCATAGATAGCTTCATCTGGCTCGCCAAAGTTAAGAATAAGGTTTTCGGCACTTGTAATAAGGGTAATCTCATTAGTAGGACCTTTTTTGGCGAAACCAACAATACCTACAATAGACCCATTGAGCGTAGGTGAATAATTAGAGTTATCAGTCTCAAATGAGTAAACTCCGGGACTTAGGAAGGATGGCATAATTAGGCGTTAGTAATGTTAAGTTGTCTCCTCTTTTGGAGAGTAGAAATTTGATCAGAGATATAGCTCGCAGGAACTATAATGACCTCTTTTGGTGTAAGATATTTGATCTCCACACCTTTAGGCGTATTTAGATACAGTTCAAAAGACTGTACACTATCATTTTTTATCTTCTTCATCTATATATATTTACTTGGCTAAAAGTATCTCTAACACTTATTTATTCATAAATTATGTTTGATTAGTTAAAGATCCTGCGTAATATGACGTAGGAACATTAGGTACAGGTAGTGTAATGCTTCCCTTGTGCTTTAATAGAGCTACAAATGGAGCCATATAAGATGCCCATGTACGCGATAATTCTAAGGAAGATGAAGCTTCTGCTCCTGCTATTTGATTAAATAACTTTAAAGCACTAATATAATTCACAGGTCTTTCCCATCCATCGGTTATAGGTGTTTGCCCTACTCCAATGAGACTAGAATTTCCAACAATACCATCCTCTAAGAAATCTTCTGTCATAAGCTTGTAATACCATTCTACGAATTTAATATCTCCGGTCATTATATAACCAGCATATAAGAAAGGTCCACACCTCATATCTGCTGCCCACCAACCGTCAACAAAACCTGATCTGAAATCCCATCCTACAGGCATAAGAGGGGGAGGATTCTTATAACCATCTAAATTATCACTTTGACCAATAAAAGCTTGAGCATACTCATTACCTATATCATCAGCATACTTCCAGATAAAGTATGGATATAAAACCATACTTCTATAGAAGATACCTTTAGCTTCAGGACTTCCAAAACCATAGAAAGAGTTTACTACAGCAGTTAAACCGTTCATGAATAAGGATATAGTTCCCATATTCGCAGGTTCAAATCCAGTTTGTCCCTCATGCTCTAAAGGATCATCATTTGAAGACAGAGTAAAATCTGGCATATCCCCAGATGCATTTACTATACTAGTTTGACCAAAATTACCAGAATTCATATTTTGATCCCTGCCGCCACCACTACCGAAGTTACTTACATAAGCATCGAAAAAATCTTTAAATACGTCTGCCCATTCAAATAAATCTGCTCTTCTATCTGTAGAAGGATCAGTTATTCTATAACCTTCACTAATAGACCATATAGGGTGTCCTATTTGTCTATTAAATGAAGGGAATTTATCTCCTTTCTGTCTACCCCATTGATATGTAGTAGAGTGATTATCATCAATATATTGCTTCATTCTCTTAAAGCTAAAGTTATATGACATATAATCATCAGGTCCATTTAGTACTTTACCCGGCTTAATAATATCAGTGTAGTGAGTATTTTTTACAATATATTTACTATGAACATGTTCTGAGTGAGCAGCTTCTTGGCGTATTATATGTTTAGCAATTCCTAAGTTACAAGAGTATATTAAAGGCTTAAATGTTTGTAAAAATCTTACGGTATGCATTCCTTCATAAGGGTTAAATGTAATATCTCCTGATTTCCAAAAGTTTCTTACTAAATCTATATCTCTCTCATGATCTCCTGCTTGTGAGTAAACCGGACCATACCCGTACATACTAGCTGAAGCGTCTGTAGGTAAATTCCATACTCTGTCTTCAGGACTCATTTCTCTTCCACTAATACCCGATTTCTGTGCCCCTGGAGCATTTTGAATACACCACCAAGGGAACCAGTAATTCATTTGAGCTACACCAATAACTAATGACCAAGGTGAGAATAATTCAGTCCCTGTACTATCAGCATTAGCGTAAGCCAAAGCACTAGCATTTACAATATCCCCCTGTAGACTTGTTATAGAACTATCATGACGTTGGGTTATGTATGTCATTTGAAGTTGATGTGTTCTCCATAACCATCTATTATTCTGCCATCCCTGAGCGCACTGAATTAGTTTACCTCCAGACGCTCCGGGTTTAATATGATCATAAGGATGGTAATATCCCTGAGCCATATTTAAGTTACCTCTAGAATCTGTATCATTATTCCACTCTCTGTGCCATCCGTAACCAGTATCTATTGTACCGCTCACAGCATTATCTAATACGTGGGTATATGTGGTGGAACATCTATAATCATTAGTTTCAAGACCTTCATAAGCCTCCCCTACAGGATGACTTTTCTTTAGTTTGAAGTCACTCGTAATTTCAGGGTGATATTCTGCTTGTGCGCCATAACCCGGAAGCTCGTAATAAGTATTAACACCACTTATAGTTTGACCATAAGTATCCATTTCTAGTAGACTAGTAGCTTCAGCTAAACCAGCAGCATTATTAGGACCGATTACATAGTGCCTAATAATTCTTTGTCTGTTAGCTAGTAATTGCTCGAAAGTATCTCCACTATTATTTACAGGACGGATAATATAACCATTATCGGAATCCATACTAGGGTCTTCAAACTCAGCATATAACTTATAACCAGCAGGTAATCCGGTAAGTTGCATACTCTTAAACCATACTTCACCAGAGATCTCTGTATGATAGTCTACACTACCATCTTTAACGCCCTTACTTGAATCTTTATTTATATCAAAGTTATCATTCGCAATAAGCATCCAAAGCTCAATACCAGAGGTATCAGATCTTCTAGTAATGAAGGATTGAACATTACCTATAGAATAATCAATACTTGTAGATGCTTTAGTACTGTCAGTAATAAGGGAGTGGAAATGCTCTTCATTAATAAATACACCATTTCTAATAACTTCCTTAGAAGTGTTAGTTAATTGGGAAGTCATATTAGATGCTTTACCCACCACATCAACTTCTAAAGTTACTCCACTAAGCTCTAAAGTACTAAATTGACCTGCACTAGGGGCAACAACAGAACCAATATTACTAAGAGTAGCAGTACCTCCCCCGCTAACAGGCCCAACTACTTGAACTACGTCAATCTTATTATCAGCGGTCCATGCTACGGGGAATACATCACAGGCTGAACCGTCCATATAAAAGGTAGGCTCAGTACTAGAATGTTCAATAGGTACAGTTACGGATACAAGAGGATTGGCAATACTAGAAGGATCAATATACCCTACCTCTGTAGTATTAGATGCAATTGATTCAAATGTAATTCCGCTGGATGATGTGGTTGCACCATTAAGACTTGAAAGTGTAACATCGTAAGTATTGCCTTGTAAGGTTGTTGTAATAGGTATGCTACAAGATACTTGTGTGTCTGAAAGAATATCAGTATCGTAATGAACTCCATTAATTACAATTCTAGTCCTATTAGTTAACGTCCCGTAACCTACCATATAACCACTAAGGTCTGCACCAGATACAGTTACAGCAGCTACTTCATTTGTAGTAACTACATTTACAGAGGATACGGTAGGTTCTGGTGATATCGTATAGCCTCCGGATAATGTGTCAGTTTGATTACCGTTATCGGTAGAACTCACTACGATATCAATAGTTAAACCTGCTAAATTTTCTGATACAATAGGAGTTTTAATAGTCATCCCTGATGCAACGGGTGATATAGAAACATTGGTCATTAAAGCACCTCCAATTAAAGCAGACGTTTGACTAATATTATTATAACCAGCACCAGTAATTTCGATTGTATTCCCATAACCGTAAGGGCCATAAGCAGGAGTTACTGAATCAATGACTAATGTTTGAGGTGTAACAGAATCCAATCCAGGAAGTGTAATAGCACCAAACTCCCCTGATGATCCGTTAAGACCAGAAAGGATTACATCCACCTCAACATTACTAAAAACATTACTCATTTCTAAATAACCTGATACTGAGTTATTAGTTACAATATCAGTAACCATAGGAAGTCCATTAGCATATAAAACGACTTTACCTGAATCATAACTATAATAAGGTTGTAAGTAATTATTAAAGTTATTTCCTACAGAATGAAATTCTAATCCGCTATTAGATAGACTATTTCCCTCAACTATAATAGCAGATGTGGAAACCATATCAGGCACAGGAGAAATTCTATAAACCTTACTTAAATTAATAGTAGCATCACTTAAGGCATATCCTGGCTTTACTAATTGAATACTAATAAGATTACCGTTATCTGATTCATCAAAAGCAGCAAAAGTAGCTACTATCTTAGTACCTTCATAGCCAGTAAATACACTAGTAGCAGATTTACCATCTAAAGTAATTAAGGTATCGTTAAATAAACCTTCACCTAAAATCTCAATCGAAACCTCTTGACTATAAGGACCATAATCAGGAGTAATAGAATTAGCTTCAAATACTAATTCAGGTTCTGCTACAGCAACAACAGTATCACTAGGAAACTCACCAGCAGCAGGGTTAGTTGTAGCTGTAGTAAAGTCAGAAGGTTTATCTATAGGACCATTAATAATATTATATAACTGAGTCGTAAATAGTTGTATCTTACTGTTAGCAGTTAAAAGGTACTCTGGGTAAGGTACATAAGTCTCTACTGTAATATTAAACGTTCTTCTAATAACTCTATCCTCACCATCACCTGTAGATAGTTCTGAAGTATTAGTTTGTCCCTCTAAGAATGCCTTATTATTCTTACTTAGAGAAGTACTTATATTAATATGAGGATTAAACTCTCTACGAATTTGTTCCGTAAGTTGATCCAAATCAGAAATGTATTTAGCCCAGATATTAACTTCATAGGATATATTAATAGGTCTAGGTGCTAGGCTAACAATTCTATAAGCTATACCCGTAATAGGATTTCTATATTTAGTATGAATAAGCACACCCTTATAACGAACTCTGTTTTCATCCGTGTCTGAGCCAGTATTACTAATTGTAGCTATAGGTAAAACAATATTATCATCTTGATTAAGTTTAGCTATAGCTCTCTCAGGATTAGCGTGAAAAGTTTTTACTTCAATTATTTCTTGCTCAGATGAAATGTAGTTCAAGCGACCAAACCTTAATATAAGACTTTCGAGAACTTTACGGTAAATCATACTTACATGATTAGCCTTTTTAGAAGACTCGTCAATAAAGTTAGTCAGGATAGTTTTAGTATCCCTTCCGTAATCACTTAAAGATGAAAGGTAAATCTCCCCTTCATCAATTGTTGTGTAGTTCTCGATTCCCATGCTTATGCCTTTTTAACTCTAGGTCTTTTTACTACTTTCTTTTTACCTGCTTTCTTTTTACCTGCTTTCTTTTTAACTACTGGTTTCACTTCAGGCGTGGATAGAAGTGGGTTTGGTTCTCCTGCTTCTCTTCTTTTGGCAGCAGCATCTTTAATTGCCTTAATATCAAGTTCATCATCATCTGTCCTCTTAATGAGATTACTTGGGTGAGATGTGTCATCATCATTACTTCTATCAATGTGACCTATTTCACCAGTTTTATTACTATGAGATCTCATCTTAGCCACTAAATCTTTAATATGGTCTGGAATAAGTGCTTGTGATTCCTGTCCCCTTAGTCCAGGGTTTTGAGCAAGTCTTCTTTCTTTGGCTCTTTCTTCTTCAGAAGCAGAACCAGCTTTTGCTGAAGAGCCTCTTCTAGCAAAAGGAGATTTTAACTCGTTTCCAGTGATAGGGCTATTAGCTTCTAGAATTTGTTGGCAAATTTCAATTTCGTCTTTCATTAGTATCTTCCTTCAAAGTCAGTTAATTCGTCTGACTGGTTTAGTAATGGGGTATCAACAGTACTCTCAGAATCTCTAAGGAGTTTGGCTGTTGCGATTAGGTGATAAACACCATAGGACTCGAATGAATCCTCTTGTACTTCAATAATTTCATACTTTTGGTTTTGAAAGTATGGTTTAATAATATCTCCGGGAATAAGAGTTCTACCGACGATTGATTCAATATAACTCTTATTAAAAGTAAACAGTTGATCGTTAGTAAGCTCAATACCGAACTGTGATAGATGCTCTTCCAATACTGATGGCTCGTAATGGCCCATAACAGTTATAGGTTCTCTGGAGATAGTTTTCTGTCTATCCTCCATGTAAACTTCATCGTAGTTACCTTCACTTTGATAGTACTTATAAAGGTACATCTTAGATCCAGATAGCCTAATAGCCTCAGCATCAATGCTATTAAATAGATTGATATCAGGGTTAGATGGGTCAAATAGATTAAGACCACTCTCCTCAACTTCTTCAGGGAGCGGTATAATCTGGTGACTAACTTTGAAGTTCTTTTTCATTATTTATCTATAAAGGTTTAGCTTTAAAATCAAGATCTCCGTCAATCCTTTACTAGTAGTAAGTTATAAATTCTGTCGTACATAATAATATTACCTTGGGTTATACCAATCGTCATCTGCTGGTCTATCTGGTTCATCATCTATAACTGTACTTCCTGGGCCTCTACCACCACTTGCTGCTTGCCTAGCTCTACTGTCCCTCCTCCTTCTAATACGCATTTCCCGCTCTTCACCCGCAGCCAAGGCTTTTTTTTGCGTGTCAGATCCAGGCTTTCCTTTTTTAAGGGCAGCAACAGTAGTTTTCACTTCTTGTGCATCTTCTTCCTTATCTCCTCCACCATGCTGTCCAATCCGCTGTGCGTCTCTTCTCGCCCTCATCCTACTTCTTTTTACTGGAATTTCTCCATACTTTTCATCAGCATCATTCCAGTCTCCCCTCGTTACCGCTTTCCTATAGGCTCTTGCGGCTGGACCCATTTCTACCAATGCTTTAATTCTGTTGTACATAATATTGTGTTGCCCTTAGAATGTTGAAAACGGAACGGGCTCTTCCAAATCTTCAATTAGTTCTCTCTTAAGTTCATCCATTGCCATCTTACCTTCCTCTCGGAGTTCCTTACCGTCTAGTGAAGCTCCTCCACCGGGACTAGGTAAACTAGCATACTTGCCTCTTACAAGGCCAAGGGTAATCATTGCTTTAGCTGTAGCGTATCTCTGAATCCAGTTCCTATAAGCAGGATGGATTGTATCAGATGATATACCTCTATATATAACAATCACGGGGTCTGGGGTAGCGGAAGGGAACGGACTTAATTGTAAATATTTGTTATCAATTACATCCCAAGTACCTTCTTGGCTTAGAATCTTTCGAATCTGTTCAATGTGAGTTTGCAACATATAAAACTCCCCTACGCTGAAATCAGAGAATAGGAAGTTGTCTTGGAAGTATTTAATAAAGAAGTCGAACTCAAGCGTATTAGACTGAGCTTGAATGGTTAAAAGACTCTTCTTATAAACAACGTATTCCAAGTTGTTCATTACGTACTGTGGAAGTTCGTAAGTGTTTTGTCCAGCAGATGCATCAAATACTAGGAATTGATTTGTCCACATTGGAGCGTGGTAAGACATGAAGGTAACAGCTTCATCAATCGCTAACTTAATTTGAAAGTTAGTAAGCTCTACTCTAACTGTAGGATATCCTAATGTACCTAAGATGTATGATCTAATAGTCTCTTCGAACTTACTAAAATCTACTTCATCAGTAAGGTAGTTTTCACCAACACCATCAGCAATATTTCTACTTGGATTTCCATCAGTAGCTAACTTTCCTCCGTATTCGCTACCGGAATCACCGTAGCTCGTCATATTAGGTTTACTTGGCATTAGTATTCTTCTTTGTTCCCGTTCTCTTTACAGTCTTTTTTATTTCTACTATAGGCTTCATATACTTATAATCAACCTCTCCCTTTGTCTCAATAATTTGATTAGGTCTTACTTCTACTATAACATCATCAATAAAAAGAAGCATAGTAAACTTTGAGGTGCATTTATATTTATACATAATAAACAAGGAGGTTGAGGTTTAAATTCCTCAACCTCCCGTAAGATATGTCTAACTTTTGATTAGGTATTAACTAATAACACTGTTAGATGATGATTTACCGAATGGTGTATCGAGATACGTGGCAGTCGGACCTACAACACGGATGATTCTATAGAATCTAGAAGCAGGAGTAATCTCTGCTTTTCCGTAACGTGTAAGTAATCCTTTACGAGGCTGGAAAGACTCAGGATCGTGGATAGTCGGTAGCTCTTGGAGAGGGATATACGGGGCATATACAAAACCAGCATCCATCGGACTTGCGCCTTTATAACCAACAAGAATCTCGTCAGTAGGATAAAGAGGGTCGATGAATAAGTCGTACTTACCAGCGAATTTACCTTTATGCTCAATAGAAGTGTTACCCATGTTAGTTGGGCCGTCACTATCTTTAATACCACCTTCAAGTTTAGCAGCAGACTCAAGCATTGATCCAATAAGAGGAGACGTTAGAATCCAAGTACCAGGACCACGAAGAGTAGTACGATAAATATCTTGACTTGCCTTGTTGATTAGGGCAAGAAGGTTAGCGTACATGTGACCAACGTGTTGAGGAGCAGAAGGGAAAGTACTTGATGTAAAGTCAATTACAAAAAGGTTACTGTCAACGGCATCTCCAGCAGGGTTAGTTGTAGCTGTAGTAAAGTCATATAGGTACTGAGCAGGAACGAATCCCGTACCATCATCTGCAAAGTTATTAGAGTTAGTTTGATCAAGCGCAGAACGGTTGAATCCACCAACACTAGTTGATGCAAGGTTATAAGCTAGACCACGAAGGTCTTCAATAAGCTCACGGTCAATTTCGAGACGAAGTTCTTTTCCAAGAAGATCAGTAAGTTCAGCCTCAAGGTTCATATCGTGATATGCCTTAAGATCTTGAGCAGCTTCGATTGTCCAAAGGGCTCTCATCTTACGTGTACGAGAAGCAACAGGTTGACTCTCAATGTGGAAGTTAATCTCAGGGATTCCCGTTCCAGTCATTGCTTCACCCGCAGACACGTTAACGCCTAGGATAGAAGTAGCATCAGGCCAAGCGGCGATTTGTCCACCCATAGTACCAGAAGCAGCACCAGCACCGTCATGCTGTAATACATCAGATGTATCAAAAGCACCAGAATCTAGTTCGATGTTCTCACCAGCAACAGAACCGATTGGTTGTGCTGTTAGACCTTTATAGGTTAGTTGGTACTTGTTGTAGATAGCTTCCTTAGCTGCACCATACTCTCTATCGTGACCGATATAGAAGATTTGTGAAACAGGTCCGGGCATAGGTTGTACACCACAGATTTTGTTAGCTAGAAGCTCGGGATAGACTCTCTTGATAATAGGGAATGCGAACTTTTGAAAAGTGCCTAGCTTACCAACCGTTGTCGCCGTTTCGTCAATCCTAGAACTGAGAATAGCAGCAGCTTGGTTTTCGAAAAGCTGGGCAGTTGTTTTTCTGGTCCATGAATCCCCAATACCTTCAAGGGCTTTATCCCATTTTTCTAGTAGTGAGTTAATATGTTTATTTTCCATTTGATTAATTACTGCGAATTAGTCGGTAATGTCCATTAATGACATTACACCTTCAGTGAGGAATTCATTATTAATGACAGGAGCAACCTCAGTACCTCTGTCTACGTTTTCAGTAATAACCTTAGCTTGTTCAGAAGAGTGGAAGGGTTCGGGTGAACTCTCTTGTGCTTCTGTAAGTAATTCGTCATTACGTGATTTGGCTTCTTCTAGCTTATCTTCCCCATTGGAAAGTCTTTCTAGTAAAGCATCTTCATTATTATGAAGTGTTTCGTTTTCCGTAAGTAGCTTAGAGAACTCTTCGGATAGAACTTCAAGCTCTTCCATTAGTTCTCTATTCTCTGATACAATTTCTGAAGTACTGGTTTCTGAATCTTTAGTATTAATCTCTAAAGACATCATGCCTCGTACTTCTTCAAAAAGAGTAGCGTTACGGAAAGTATCATTCTCAAGTGAAAGCTCAGTTAGGGCATGTTCCTTGATTTGATCAATTTTAAGTCTTAGGAAAGAGGAAATCTTAGCTTCATCAGTACGTCTCATTTTATCCACTTGCTTGTTGATAGTCTCATCGACAAGAGCAGCAATAGCGTCTAATGTAGCTTCAGTTAGTCCTTCCGGTAATAGTTCTGCGATATTTTTCAATTGTGGTTTTTCCTTTTCAATTATATCTACTTATTTAGTAGAGTGTTATAGGGTTTTATTTTTTTTTTATTTACTTATTAGGTTATCTGTTACGCCTATCTTTTATATTTTGCTGCTTCCGTGCCTCTATCTCAGCCTCCCATGTCTCGAAGGCGCGCCATTAGCCTTGCCGCTGCAAGGGGATTGGCTCGCGCCCATCGTTTCCTGTGAGCATTTTGCTTTAAAGGGTTATTTCTATTAGAGGTACTATCTTGAGCAGCATTGAAATTGGCCTCTGCTCTACCCGTAGTAGCTAATTTTTCACCACCACGGGATCTATCGTGTCTGTTGGGTTTACTTCTGGTTCTAATTTGAACATTTTGATCTGTATCATTCCCATCAACATATCCTTTGTTATCAGGGTTCCAATCACCAGACTTTAATTTTCTGTTCTTACCTTGTACACGTAGCTTTTCAAAATTAAACACCTCTTGATCTTCAAAAATATTATCAAACTTCTTTTTAAGTAAGTTAAGAAGTAATGCTTCTTCTTCAATCTTCTTAGAAGTATCAACTACGATCTTCTGGATAACAGTAGACTCAGTAAGAGAAGGATAAGCACCTTTAGTTGAAGGGTCAGCTACAAGGTCAAACGTAACTAAATTAAAGTCTTCGTTTACTTGCTTCCTTCCTTCATCAATCTCAGATAGTGTTCCCATTCCTCTTGAAGAGATACCGACTGCTACTCCACCTTTAATAAGTTGTTGGGCTACTTGACCAGCAGGAGTATTAAGTAGAACAGCCTCACCAATAACCTCGTTACCTTTCATTTTAAGTCCAGTTATCTTATGTGAAACATTACTTAATTTTACTGAATCATACTCGGGATGATCAAGCTCGCCTAGTAAACGTTGCCCGTTAATAGACTCTTGTAGTTTAGCAACCTCGCGCTCAAGTAAAGATTTAGGATAAATACGCTTGTTGTTATTTTCCTCGTCAGCATGTTGAAACTTGCCGCTAATCTTCATAAGACCATCTGATTTTGATTCAGATAGAATTTTAAGGTTTTGAATAATGAATGTGTCTGTTAGTCTCATGATTTTTTACTTTTAGTATAATGGCCCATCGTTAGATGTATTATTACTTCTTTTAGTTGTTTTAGGTACTACTTGTCCCCTTTTGGTTCTTAAGGCATCTATAGTTTTATTAATAGGTGCTTTTTTCCTTTGTTTGGTGAATTCTTTTGATAGACGTTTGTTAAGATTCTTCCTCTTTATTTTATTAGCATTCTTCGTATCCCACTTCTCTACGTCAGATATGAATTTCTTATTAGTCTTAGCGAACTCCATTTTATCACCTCTCATTTGATTAATGAGAGCTTGCCCATGTAGGTCTTCTAAATCGTCTATAGTATCCCCATTGGCAGATGGTAACCTAGTACCTTTACGTCTACGTCTAACTTCCTTAGGTAACTTTTGTCTGTCTTTTTCAGCTTTTTCTCTTTTAGCTCTATTTTTTTGTTCCTTAGAACCTTCATCTCCTCCGCGCTCAGGGCTATCCTTGGGTTTGCCTACGCCTCGCTGGTATTCGTCTCCAGCTTTTAGCCTAGGGTCATTAGGGTTACTATTTGATCTCGCAGGATTACCAGTATCGAGCGCAGCGAAATTTTTATCCTCAACATCCTTAGGATCAATCTTAGGTAAAGCTTTAACTTTAGGATCGTGTTTAGCTACTTGTGTTCCTAGACCCCCCTTCGAACTTGAAGGATCTTCTGATGCATCAGGTTTTTCGTGACGAGTCTTAACACTTTTACGTTTTTGACCAAGCGTTGAAGGGGCTGCACCTTTAGGATTTCTTAAGGTATTTAGCTCGTCAGCAGATCTTTTTCTAACAACTCTCTTACCACGCTCTACTTTTTTAGGATTTACCTTATCTTCTTCGTCATCCGAACCGAATTTGGTATTTATCTCTTTTTTGCCAATTTTTACTGTGCCTTGTGCATCCTTAGGTAAATCCTTCAATGTTGTATCGGATGGAACTTCGTGACCCTTACGAGCCTTAACATTTACTGTACTTTTGCGCCTAGTATTTTTGGCTAGTGTTTTTTGCTGTTTATCCGATAGTTTATCCGCAGCAGTTATAGCCTTATTCGCCGCAGTCTCAAGTTCATCCTCAGCAGTATTGGTTCCTTGAAGGTCAGTAAGTCTCTTCTTTAAAATATCTACTTTAGTTAGAGTTCTACCAGTATTAGAAGTTCCATGTTTAAGTTGTCGTGTAGGTTTTTGTTCACGCTCTCTTTCTCCCGGTCTTTTAGGCAGTTTTGATGTTAATCCAAGCGGACCTTCACCTTTTTCATAAGATCTACCTTCTGAAACATCAGGTAAATCAGGAAGCTCTGAAGACATAGTTAGTCTACGCTTTGCCATTCTACGTTTCATTTGTTGCATGAACACATCTCTTTTTGATCTCACAGTTTTTTTATTTCCTATTTCGCCCGAGACAGCATCAGCTTGACCGGGAAGTTTTGCGGCGAATGCGCCCTTAGATTGTAGATCAGATCCACCACCAAGAG
>Ga0209815_1000775_pt1 | contig 22655 bp, 13 predicted proteins | sample CoawatmetaG00DNA_FD_187507 | JGI IMG/M metagenome (GOLD analysis project Ga0209815, IMG submission 187507) | Marine microbial communities from the West Antarctic Peninsula - Coastal water metaG002-DNA (SPAdes) (version 2) | ecosystem: Environmental > Aquatic > Marine > Coastal ...
TATTTTATTCTTATGTAGAGCGACAAAAAAATAGAATATCTGTTAAATGTCTAAAAAAAAAATGAGATAATAAATGAATTTGTCGAAATTGAATACTAAGTATTTTTTTGGCTTGTTTTACGTCTAATCGAATATCAGATAATTTTATAATCTATTTTATATTAAATGTAAATTGTCTGCCAGTTTTACTGCCAGTTTTAAGCTATTTACTGGCAGTTTTCCGTATATTTGATACTTAACCTTGACAGAGAGAAACTACATTTAGTGACTGTTTTGACAAGTGAATCACAGTATAAAAGACTGCTTAAACTCCTTGTATACTTGAGTTTAAAGCAAAAAAAAGAGTAACCATTGCTGATTACTCTTCTAGTAGCGGGAATTGGACTCGAACCAATGACCTTCGGGTTATGAGCCCGACGAGCTACCTACTGCTCTATCCCGCGATTTCGAATGCAAATATAAGATAGTTTTTAAGTTCTGCAAGGTTTATTTGAATATAAATTAAAAAAAGGAAGATGTTTTTAGTTCTAACACAAAACCTACATTTGATGGTAATTCATAGGTTTCTCTAGCACAAACATCTAGCACAGACTCGAGATCTATTTTTGTAAATTTCAATCAAACTTGTTATCATTGACGTTTTTGCTTTTAGGACTAATATCGCGCTGATTTGAAAGGTTGCTGGCTATCATTCAAAGTTGCAGCACAACCTCCTCTTTTGACGGACTATTTATGGTTAAACAAGTCACATGAATTCAAAGAAAAAGATTGTAATTCTGAATGAAGGTCAAGTTAATTAATTAATGGATAAACTTCGGGTGAAAAGGGATCAAAGAATTCTCAATGAGATGAATAATCAGAAAGGCATTGGGTTGTAACCTTCAGGTAATTCGATTTTTTCTCCTTTGATTATTTGTTCCAAAAGTTCAATCAATTTCTTTTCGGACATTCAATAGTTGATCCACCCTCATTGGACGATTGCGGTTCGTGATGATTTATTTATTTATAATTTCACCATCCTCAAGCGCGCCCTTCAAATCGAAGATTGTAGCATGAAGCGTGCTTCCATCAAAATTAACATGCATAGAAATATTCAAAGGTGATTTTTTACCAAACCCAGTATGATTAACAAATATTTTCTCTACAGTTGTTGTTTTATTTGCAAATATTTGATCCAGGTGTGTGGGTGATGAAATCAACATAATTGCTACGTTCAATTTTGCTATGAACACATTAGTAAAATCACGTTTATCTTTATATGGGCCAACTAATTGGATTTTATCTCCAACCTTAATTACACTCCCGTCTGCGAGGACTACCTCATCAATATTTTGATAATTTATAAATTGGGATGCTACTTCAGGGTTCTCGGTTTGAGTTATATCTATTGATTGAGCGTTCAAACCCAACCCTGCGATTACCATTGATGCTATTAAAATTAATTTTCTCATAATGAATGTTTCAAGGTTAAGTATATGTTTTCAAAAACTATACCAAAGGTTAAATAACTTAAAGATCATCTGTTTGAGTAGGACGGTTGCTGTGTAGTCGATTTTTTTTGGTGAGAATTTACTTTGAATTTATTTCTTCCATGGTTATTTTAAGGTATAAGAGTTCTGTCGCATCTGTCATAATTAGGGCTATTTTTAGACTTTCGTAGCAATTTTTAAAAATGTAAATATCAGTACATATATTTTTATCCTTATGTGATAATTAATGTAAGAATGGATAGATGCGACAGAACTAAATAATGTCTCATTATAATTTTTCTGTTTTACACTTTGTGAAAATTATTTCTTCACGAACCGTATACTAATTGTTTTTTTATTAGATTTGTTATTAGAGTCCCTATAATTGCTATTTATAAGAATTTATGTTCAAAAAATACTTACTATTATTTTTTTGTGTATCCTTTTTTGCAATCAACGCACAAAATAATAATTTTGTTTCTACATGGAATGTCTCAAGTGGTGCTTTCGAGTTGCCTCTTAAAGACTTCACAGACATCACCATTGATTGGGGTGATGGTACTTCTACAGCTCACACAAATTCTACCTTTCCTACACACACGTATGGTTCTTCAGACACTTTTACGATTACAGTTACTGTAAATGATGTGAAAAAAGACATCGGTAGTATGTATATGAACGGAGATCATGCCTCTAGGGCTATGATCCAAGATGTTTCTAATTGGGGAGAAGGTATTTGGAATTCTTTTACTGCTGCTTTTGAAGGAGCAACGAACTTAACCGTTTCTGCAACAGATGAGCCAGATCTTTCTGCGACTACTTCCATGTTAAAAGCTTTTAGAAACTGCTCTTCTTTAGTAGGGATCACTTTTAACGACTGGAACGTAAGTGCAATAACGAATATGGAGCAGCTGTTCTCGGGAACTGGCGGACCTAATAATGAGGATGTTTTGATGATTTTTAATGGAGATATTTCTGGGTGGAACACGGCAGCTGTTACTAATATGCGTTCAATGTTTTATCAGTGTATTGCCTTTAATGTTGGTGGAACACAAAACTTAAATAACTGGAATACTGCAGCCGTTACTAATATGCGTTCGATGTTTAACGTTTATGAAAAAGAAGGTACTTTATTTAATGCGAATATTTCAAGCTGGAACACTGCTAAAGTTACTAATATGCGTGGAATGTTTCAAAATAGAACCAATTTTAATAGAGATATTTCAAGATGGAATACAGGGGCTGTTACTAATATGAGCTATATGTTTTTGGATGCCTATGAATTTAATAGTGATATTTCAAATTGGAATACTACCGCTGTTACTAAGATGAATCTTATGTTTTGTGGCGCCCAGAAATTTAATCAAAATATTAATACAAATGGAAATCATTGGAATACTGCCGCTGTTATCGACATGAGCTATATGTTTTATGATGCCTATGAATTTAATAGTGATATTTCAAACTGGAATACAGCTAAGGTCACTAATATGAGCTATATGTTTTATGGTGCTTATGAATTTAATCAAAATATTAATAGAAATGGAGATGATTGGAATACTGGTGCTGTTACTAACATGAGCTATATGTTTTATCATGCAGGAAATTTCAACGGTGATATTAAAAACTGGAACACCAGCAATGTTACTGATATGCAGAACATGTTTGCTTACGCTTATAGTTTTAATAATGACATAACTGCTTGGAATACATCTTCAGTGACGAACATGCAATCCATGTTTGAAAATGCCTATGCATTTAATCAAAATATTAGTACAAATGGAGACAGTTGGAATACAGCAAATGTTACCGATATGAAATGGATGTTTTATTATGCAGGAAATTTCAACGGTGATATTAAAAATTGGGACACCAGCAATGTTACAGACATGGAATTGATGTTTTATGGAGCACATGCCTTTAAAGATAAAGTAACTACTGTTTTTGATACATGGGATACAGAAAAGGCTAAAGAAACTGCAGAAAAATCCATAAATCCTAGCTTTTCTCCTTTCAATAGTAAACTAGTTTTTAAAAAATATTTCAAGTATCTTTTAGGACTGATAGTCCTTTCACTTATTATTTTTACTTATTTATTTCGAAAGAAGTTTATATCTATAAATAAAAAAAAGGTTGTAGCTGTTTTCAAAAGTTTTATTTTGAAAAATACCTGGTCAATGGATCCAATCACTACTGATTTATCAGAAATTGAAAAAAAAATAGCGAAGCTTTACCCCAAAAATAAAGTAATTGAAATTATACATGTCTTTGAAAAACATATTTTTGAGGACAGTATGTTTAAACAACAAGGAGTTAATATTAAAGAGTTTTCTAAGTTAACAGGAGTGCCCTTAAGACACTGTTACTATATATTCAAGACACATGTTAATTATCCTTTTACAAAATTTAAGAATTATTCCAGAATTGAAGCTTCTTTGCGGTTAATTGAGAGCAACTATCTTTTAAAGGGCACTTTTGAATCCCTATCTTTAGAAGTAGGGTTTGAATCTTACGGTTCTTTTTACGCCTATTTTAAAGAATACACTTCTTTGACACCAAGCGACTACATGCTTTCTCGTAAAAGTTAATTCATATAGTAGTAGCATCTAACTTCCATTATATCGAATTTTCAATTGAAAACGCTTAAAATTTTTAAAAACCCCTACTAATTTCCTTTTTTCAAGGGATACTTGAGATTTTTCACCTTCTGAAAAGACAACAACGCCTTTTGAAAATTAAACATACGGAAAAAATACTTTGTTTTTTTTAAACATACCTCTCCGAATTCCAACATTACGGAAACACCCTTTGCTTCTATTTATGAGTTAATATATTTTTGTATCCCTAAATGTTTTTGTCTCATTGTGTCAAAGACAGGGTTAAATCAAGGTGTTACTGTTAAATAAAATTATGAAAAACAAAATTAGTAGATTGTTTTTTTTGCTACCATTCTGTGTGTTTGCTCAGAATGCACAAGAAACCATACCCGCCTCTGGTGGTGAAGCCACAGGTACAGGCGGCACGGTTAGTTATACGATAGGTCAGTTAGTATACACAAATCCTACTACTGCATCAGGTTCATTAAATCAAGGGATACAACAGAGTATCGAATTTGTTACGTTAAGCAATCCTGAATTAACGGCGTTAACACTCAAAGCAGTCACCTACCCGAATCCAACTATTATTTTATCCAATAAATAAATATCTTATGATAAATTTCAAGAGTTCATCTCATTTTAAAGTAGTTTTTCTTTTTCTTTTTCTTTTTTCTGTCATTAATCTAAGTGCACAAAAGTTTATTTCGACTTGGGAAATTCCAGCTGGATCTTTTGAACTCCCTTTAAAAAATTACGCTAATATTACTATTGACTGGGGGGATGGTGCTAATTCCACTCATACAGATGGCACTATGCAAAGCCATACTTATGCAGCAACAGGTACATATACTATTACCATTGCGGTAAATGATCCAGCAAAAGATATTGGTCAATTTTATTTATTTAATCACGCTTCTAGTACTTTACTTAAGCAAATTACACATTGGGGAGAGGGAAAATGGGAGAGTTTTGAAAATGCTTTTCATGGTGCTATAAATTTAACTATTCCGGCAGACGATGAGCCTGACTTATCACGTGGCGTAAGCATGTTTGCTGCATTTTATAAAAATGCTAGTCTAGTAGGAACAACATTAAATGATTGGGACACCTCTTTAGTAACTAACATGAATTTTATGTTTTCTTCAAAATCTGACGGAACCAATCCTCTAATTTTGTTCAATGGAGATATTTCTAATTGGAACACAGCTAATGTCACAAATATGGCTTATATGTTTTATGGTGCAGCAGCATTTAATCAAGACATAAATACAAGTGGAAGTAGCTGGGATACTTCATCAGTAACTACAATGGAAAACATGTTTGATGGGGCAACTGCATTTAATCAAAATATTTCAAGCTGGGTTACTAGTGCAGTTACAGATATGTCAGATATGTTTAAAAATGCAACTGTTTTTAATGGAGATATTTCAAACTGGGTTACTTCATCAGTAACTAATATGGGTTTTATGTTTTATGACGCAAAAGCTTTTAATCAAAATATTTCTGCTTGGGATACCTCTAGTGTTACAAATATGAGTAATATGTTTTGGAACAGTCTTGTTTTTGATCAACCTATAAACACAAGTGGAGATTCCTGGAATACATCTTTAGTAACTACAATGACAGGTATGTTTAATGGAGCAAACACTTTCAATAAAGATATTTCCGGTTGGAATACCTCGAAAGTAACTACTATGAAATATATGTTTAGAGGAGCCGATCTTTTTAATCAAGACATTTCTGGTTGGAATACCTCTAAAGTGACTACAATGGAAAGCATGTTTGATGGGGCAACTGCGTTTAATGGAAATATCTCAGGTTGGAATACAGCTGCGGTAACTGATATGTCTAGCATGTTCAAAGGCGCCACTAGTCAAACGAGCGTCAGCTTTTCTGATACAAGTTTGGTGACGACTATGAGTGCTATGTTTCAGGATGCTACCGCCTTAACCAGCGTCTCTCTGCCACTAACAGGCGCAGTAACCAATATGTCTGATATGTTTCGTAAAGCATCTAATCTAACTACTGTCACTCTGCCACAGACGGGTTCATTGACGAATATGGGTAATATGTTTTTACAAGCCAAATCACTAACTGAAGTCCACATTCAAAATACGAGTTCTGTTACGAGTATGCTTGCGGTATTTTATGGTGCCTCTGACTTCAATCAGGACATTCGTGGTTGGAACGTTGATAGTGTAACAAATTTCACTAACATGTTTTCAGTGGCAGGTGCAATGATTTCCGCATTTAGCTCAACCCCAAATTGGAATATAACACCAACGGCAGCTTGGTTTACACCGGTAACCACTTGTGTAGTTAATGGAACGTACTACCGAACAACAGGTGGCAGTGGAAATTTAGTAACAAGAGCTAATCTTCTAGCTTGGACGTTTGGTGATGTTACTACGTGTGACTGTTCTGATGAATCGCTAACAGATATGTCTGCGCTGTTTCAGGATAAGACTTCTTTTAACCAAAACTTAAGTGCTTGGAATACTGCTGCGGTAACTGATATGGAAAACATGTTTGATGGGGCAACTGCGTTTAATGGAAACGTTTCAGCTTGGAATACAGCTGCGGTAACCACTATGGAAAACATGTTTGATGGGGCAACTGTTTTTAATCAAGATATATCTGGTTGGAATACTGCTGCGGTTACTGATATGGCAGATATGTTTTATGGTGCAGCAGCATTCAATCAAGATATATCTCAATGGAACATAAACAATGTAACCTTGATGCAGAGAATGTTTAAAGATGCTACTAGCTTTTCTACCACAAATTATGATTTGTTTTTAGCGTCTTCAGCTGGAAATGCAAGTATTCCCACAGGGATAAATATTGAATTTAGTAGTTATTATGACGATACTAATTCAAGAAATACATTAACTAATTCTAAAAGCTGGACAATTACTGATTTAGGTCACAAACCAACTTCTAATAATCAAACAGTTACAGCTGATGAAAACAGTGTAGATGCACTTTCTATATCTCTGTCTGGAAGTGATGTTGATAGCGCAACCTTAACCTACACAATTGTAGATTATCCAAAAGGTCAAATAGATGTTACTGGAAACGCTGTTAGTTACAGAAGTGGCTCGGAATCTAATTCTTCTGACAGTTTTACCTTTACAGTTAATAATGGTACAAATGATAGTGATACAGCTACAGTTTCTATAACAATTAATAACGTTAACGATGCACCAACTACTTCAAACATTTCAGCTTCATTAATAAAAAATTCAAGTACTTCTATTAGTCTAAATGGACACGATATAGATAATTCGGGTAGTCTTACTTACACCATTACACAACCTACCAACGGAACAGCTAGTTTAAGTGGGAACTATGTAACATATACTCCAAATTCTGGGTATGCTGGTTCAGATTCATTTACATACACTGTTAGTGATGGAACTGCTAACAGTAATGAATCAACTGTAACCATAACGGTTTTTGATTCTTATTTATCTGATCCAATTCAAATTGGATCTACAATTAATGGAACAGTAGCTGGAGATGCTTTTGGTAGCTCTATAACAATGAGTGAAAATGGAAATATTTTAGCTGTTGGTGGAAATGGTAATAAATCATCAAATGATAATTCTGGATATATAAAAGTTTATGAACTAAGTGATGGAAATTGGGTTCAAAAAGGATCAACTATTTTAGGTATTGAAACAGAGGAATATTTTGCTGATTGGGCAATTGGAATAAATTCTGACGGAACCAGAATTAGCGCAGGTGCTCCTTATAATTCAACTGAAGCAGGTGTTGTTAGAAATTATGAATTTGTTGCAGGAACTTGGGTGTTATTAGGAAGTGAAATAGCTCAGAAAAATTTGGAATCTAATTCAACTTTTGGTTATGGAGTTTCAATGAATGCAGCTGGAAATACTATTATTGCAAATGCTCGTGGTGAACATAATGGTAGTGATGATGATATAGGTGCAGTATTAACCTATTCTTATGATTCTGAGTTACAACGATGGACACAATTTGGAGATAAAATATATGGGGAAATCGCAAATGATGAATTTGGTTATACAAGTGCTATAAGTGCCGACGGAAAAATTATCGCCGCAACTTCAGTTAATCACACAGTTGGAACTGAAAATAATGGACATGTAAAAGTATATAAGCTTGAAAATAATATTTGGGGACAACTTGGAGTTAACATTGTAAGTGATCTTGACTTATCAGGGAGTTTTGGAAATTGGATTTCTCTTAGTAGTGATGGATATACAATTTCTGTTGGAGATGAAAATCATAATAATCTTGAAGGAACTTCTCACGTTGGTGCTGTAAAAGTATATAGATATAATAAAGTAACTACTATCTGGGATTTATTAGGAACTTTTTACGGTAATGAAAAAGACTCAGAACTTTATAAATCTTCATTAAGCTCCGATGGAAATACTTTAATTATTGGAAATAATCAAAATGAAGACTTAAGTATCACAGAAAAGGGTTATGTTGAAATTTATAATTATAACGGAACTTCATGGGATAAAATTGGAAACACTATTTACGGAGAAGCAATTGGAGATGAATTTGGGGATTTTTTTGAGCTTAGTGATGATGGAATAATTATGGGAATTACTGCTCCTGAAAACAATAATGGTGCCACAGATGGTGGAGCTGTTTATATGTATAGATTAACCAATAATAATCCAGTTGCAGAAGCTCAGTCAGTTCTTGTAAAACAGCAAACAGGTTTTACAATTAATTTGAGTGCTTCTGACTTTGACGGAGATAACTTAACTTATTCAGTAGTAACTAGTCCTACCAATGCATCGATTGTAATAGTTGGAAGCACTGCTACATACAACAGTAATCAAGACCATATAAGTGATAGTTTTACGTTTAAGGCTAATGATGGAGTAGCAGATAGTGTGATTGTAACAGTTGACGTTACTATAGATTTAATACAACCTACTGTAGCAATAACAAGTACTACTACTGGAGTTAAAGATGGAAAATCTACCATTGATTCTACTATTGACTTAACTTTTACTACTAGTGAAGCCACCACTGATTTTGTGGTTGGCGATATAACCCTAGGCAATGGTTCTCTAAGTAATTTCATTGCTGTAAGTGCAACTGTTTATACGGCTACTTTTACACCTGATATTGAAGGAGCATGTACAGTAGATGTTGCTATAGGTACCTTTACAGATGCTGCTATTAACAACAATCGAGCGTCTGACCAATTTAATTGGACTTATGATATTACCTCACCTGCCGTTACTAGTGTTTCTTCTACCAAAACAGATGGTTCTTATAGTAAAGGGGACGTGATTCCTATTACTGTTGAGTTTAATGAAAAAATAAAAGTGATTGGAAGGCCACAATTGTCTTTGGAAACTGGCACGAATGATGCCGTAGTAAATTATAGTAGTGGAACAGGAACAAACACCTTAACTTTTGACTATACAGTATCGTCTGCAGATGCCTCTACTGATTTAGGTTATTTGTCTGCTAGTTCACTTAATTTAGGTGAACAAGGTTTTTATCCTAATGATCTTTCTTTTGAAGAGCTTACTGATGATGCAAATGGAGTCACTATTAGTGGTAATTACGCTTATGTATCGGTTGAGGATGATGGTATAGCGATTATTGACATTACGGATCCTACCACACCTGGCACGCCTTCTTATGTAGCTCTTTCGGGAAGTGCCTATGGAGTCACTGTTAGTGGTAATTACGCTTATGTATCTACTTGGGGTTCAGGTTTAGCGATTATTGACATTACGGATCCGACTACACCTGGCACGCCTTCTTATGTAGCTCTTACTTCTGATGCAAATGGAGCCACTATTAGTGATGACGGAAATTACGCTTATGTGGCGGCTGATGATGGTTTAGCGATTATTGACATTACGGATCCGACTAGTCCTGGCACGCCTTCTTATGTAGCTCTTACTGATTATGCCTATGGAGTCACTGTTAGTGGTAATTACGCTTATGTAGCGGCTGATGATGATGGTCTAGCGATTATTGACATTACGGATCCGACTAGTCCTGGCACGCCTTCTTATGTAGCTCTTACTTCTTATGATGCAAATGAAGTCACTATTAGTGGTAATTACGCTTATGTATCGGCTGAGAATGATGGTATAGCGATTATTGACATTACGGATCCTACCACACCTGGCACGCCTTCTTATGTAGTTCTTTCGGGAAGTGCCTATGGAGTCACTGTTAGTGATGACGGAAATTACGCTTATGTGGCGGCTGATGATGGTTTAGCGATTATTGACATTACGGATCCTACCGCACCAGGCACGCCTTTTTATTTATTATTAGAAGATAACGAAAGCAATGTCTATGATACCGCTTTTAGTGATGACGGAAATTACGCTATAGCGGTGACTGGAGATGGATTTGCGATTATTGACATTACGAACCCTTCCACTCTTAGCCTTACAGATAGTGCAGGAAATACAGCTACTTTAACTTTACCTAATCCAGGTGAAACAGGATCGTTAGCTTCTAATAAGGCAATAGTGATAGACAACATTGCACCTACGGTTACTAGCGTTTCTTCTACCAAAGCAGATGGCTCTTACACACAAGGGGACGTGATTCCTATTACGGTTACTTTTGATGAGCCAGTAAATGTGAAAGGAACACTACAATTGTCTTTGGAAACTGGCACGAATGATGCCGTAGTAAATTATAGTAGTGGAACAGGAACAAACACCTTAACTTTTGACTATACAGTATCGTCTGAAGATAACTCTAATGATTTAGAGTACTTGTCTACTAATTCACTTTCACTTACTAGCCTAGAACAAGTCAGTTTTGGACCTCTTGTTTATAAGACCATGGGTAATGGTGCGCGGACCTATGGAATCCAAGTTAGTGATGACGGTAATTACGCTTATGTAACCACTTATGACCCAGATACTTTAGAAATTATTGATATTACGAATCCTGCTTCACCTGTAACCGTTTCTATAATTCCTCTTTCGGATGATGCAGAGGCAGTTGCTATTAGTGGTAATTACGCTTATGTGGCTAATTATAATTCAGGTTTAGCGATTATTGACATTACAGATCCGACTAGTCCTGGCACACCTTCTTATGTAGCTCTTACTGGTTATGCCTATGGAGTCGCTATTAGTGGTAATTACGCTTATGTGGCTAATTATGATTCAGGTTTAGCGATTATTGACATTACGGATCCTACCACACCTGGCACGCCTTCTTATGTAGCTCTTACTGATGATGTAGAATCAGTCGCTATTAGTGGTAATTACGCTTATGTAGCGGCTGATGGTGATGGTCTAGCGATTATTGATATTACGGATCCTACCACACCTGGCACACCTTCTTACGTATCTCTTACTGATGATACAAGATCAGTCACTATTAGTGATGACGGAAATTACGCTTATGTATCGGTTGGGGTTGATGGTATAGCAATTATTGACATAACGGATCCTACCACACCTGGCAGTCCTGTTTATGTAGAATTAGGAGATGGCTACTATGCCAATGATATCGCTATTAGTGATGACGGAAATTACATTTTAGTGTCGGCTGATGATGGTATAGCGATTATTGACATTACGGACCCTACCGCACCAGGTACGCCTTCTATTCTAGATCTTAATGATGCCGAAGAAGTTGAAATTAGTGGAGGGTATGCTTATATAGCGACTACAAATAATAACATAGCGATTATTAATCTCTTTGGAACTTACCTTACGGATAGTGCCGGAAATACAGCTACTTTAACTTTACCTAATCCAGGTGAAACAGGATCGTTAGCTTCTAATAAGGCAATAGTGATAGACAACCTTGCACCTACGGTTACTAGCGTTTCTTCTACCAAAGCAGATGGCTCTTACACACAAGGGGACGTGATTCCTATTACGGTTACTTTTGATGAGCCAGTAAATGTGCGAGGAACACTACAATTATCTTTGGAAACTGGCACGAATGATGCTGTAGTAAATTATAGTAGTGGAACAGGAACAAACATCTTAACTTTTGACTATACAGTATCACCTGGAGATAGTTCTAACGATTTACAGTACTTGGCTATTAACTCACTTTCTGAGATTGCGCCAAACCCTGGAGAACCTAATTATGTGAGTCTAAGTGATTGGGGTAGAGATGTCACTATTAGTGGTAATTACGCTTATGTGGCGGCTGATGGTTCAGGTTTAGCGATTATTGACATTACGGATCCTACCACACCTGGCACGCCTTCTTATATAGCTCTTACTGCTGAGGCAAAAGGAGTCACTGTTAGTGGTAATTACGCTTATGTAGCGGCTGATGATGATGGTCTAGCGATTATTGACATTACGGATCCTACCACACCTGGCACGCCTTCTTATGTAGCTCTTACTGGTTATGCCTATGGAGTCGCTATTAGTGGTAATTACGCTTATGTGGCTAATTATGATTCAGGTTTAGCGATTATTGACATTACGGATCCTACCGCACCTGGCACGCCTTCTTATGTAGCTTTTACTGATGATTCATATGCAGAATCAGTCACTATTAGTGGAGGTTACGCTTATGTGGCGCTTGGTTATGATGGTTTAGTAATTATTGACATTACGGATCCTACCACACCAGGTACGCCTTCTTATATAGCTCTTACTGATTATGTAAAATCAGTCGCTATTAGGGGTAATTACGCTTATGTATCGGTTGATAATGATGGTATAGCGATTATTGACATTACGGATCCTACCACACCAGGTACGCCTTCTTATTTTAATCTTTCTGATGATGTAACCGATTTAACTATTAGTGGTAATTACGTATTTGCTTCAACAGAAAATTCTAAAGGTCTAACGGCTATTGATATTAAGGATCCAATAAATCCTGTTTCTACTGTTAATATGAGTTTAAACTCGAGGGCCCGTGCAGTTGCTGTTAGTGGAGATTATGCTTATGTGGGTGTTAAGAGCGGCCTAGTTGTTATTAAAATCAATCAAAGCGATATTAAAGATATTGTTGGACATGGTGCTACCTTGACTTTACCTGCTATTGATTCGGATGATTCTTTAGGAGCGAATAAACAATTGGTCATAAATAACGCACCAGTGGCTATAGATAATTATATTATAGTTACTGAAGATGCTACTATAATTATAGATTTGATCGATAATGACACAGATTTAGATAATGACACCTTATCCCTAACAGCCGTTAGTACAGCAGGCACAGGAACATTGGCAGTGAATGCTGATGGAGTTTCTGTAGATTACACGCCAGCTGCAGACTTTAACGGAACAGAAGTGATTACTTATACGGTTTCGGATGGAACACTTACAGATACAGGGATATTAACCGTCACAGTAACACCAGTAAACGATGCGCCAGTTGCTGTGGATGATACTGCAACCGTTTTAGAAGATGCAGCGCTTACAAGCATTGATGTAATTGCCAATGATACTGATGCAGATGCAGATACTTTAAGTCTTACCGCTGTTTCTACAGCTGGAACTGGAACGGTAGCAGTGAACGCTGATGGACTGTCTGTAGATTATACTCCTTCAGCAAACTTTAGTGGAACAGAAACCATTACCTATACCGTATCTGATAGTGTATTAACAGATGCAACAGGAACTTTAACGATTACGGTTACCGCTGTAAACGATGCGCCAGTTGCTGTAGCAGATACTGCAACCGTTTTAGAAGATGCAGCGCTTACAAGCATTGATGTAATTGCCAATGATACAGATGCAGATGGAGATACTTTATCTTTAACAGCCGTTACAACAGATGGTTCTGGAACCGTTTCGATGAACGCTAATGGACTGTCTGTAGATTATACTCCTGCAGCAAACTTTAGTGGAACAGAAACAATTACCTATACCGTATCTGATAGTGTATTAACAGATGCAACAGGAACTTTAACGATTACGGTTACCGCTGTAAACAATGCGCCAGTTGCTGTAGATGATACGATTAGTTTAGAACAAGGAAATTCAACTATAGTTACGCTATCTGCAACAGATTTAGATAATGACGCTTTAACTTATTTAATTGTTAATCAACCTGCACACGGAACTGTTACTTTAGATGAAAATCAAGCAACTTATATATCTACAGATGCAACTTATACTGGTGCAGATAGTTTTACATTTACTGCTTCTGATGGAAACCTTACAAGTAATATAGCAATGATTACGCTTGATGTAACTTTAGATGTTTTAAGCTATAGTTTAGAGAATATTAAGACGTATCCAAATCCTTTTAACGAGTTCTATATTATAGAAAGTATTGTTCCACTTAAATTAGAAGTATATGATATTAATGGTAAGATTATTCTAAAGAGAGAATTAGTACCTGGTAAGAATAAAATTAACGGAACCAACTTAGCTAAAGGATTTTATCTTTTTAAATTTAAATACCAAAACAGAATTAATTCTAAAATTTTAATAAAAGAATAGAAATAGGTATTCTTCAATCCCGTTAATATCTAAGGGTATAGAAGAATTAAAAAACGGAGAATTGATTCCAATGAATCAATTCTCCGTTAGTGTGATCCCTGAAGGATTCGAACCAGTGACACTGTTCTTAGTACCTCAACATCTTCTAGAGAAGTAGGGAAAAAGGGGCTCCTAAAAGTGTGCCTAAATATGAATACTTTATTAATTTATAACACAGAAACTAGGTTCTGTCACATCTGCTAAAATTAAGCATCAAGTTTTAAACTAATTTAATTTTTTAAGAAGCTAATGATATAAATGATTTGTAGGTTGAACTTTCAGGGTTCACCAGTTGATTTTTCTTTACCAGTAAATATTGACAGATGCGACAGAACCTAAATTAGAGTTATTTAAAATTTAAATTATCTAAAAAAATACTAAAAAAAATTTATTTGTAAAATACACCTCCCTTGAGGTTAAAGGAAGTTCTCAAGTTTTCAGAAAATTTTCAAAAAATTTCACTTACGTCACTGAACCCCCTGTGGCAAAGTCGAAATACCCTTATTTAAGAGGGGGCTTCGGAAGGGAGTTCCTGCAGGGGGGTCCCCAAAAATTCTATATTAACGTGCGATTAACAATAATTGTGATCACCCCGTGACGATGGTCCTTCATGAAATATTATCCGCACGCAAAAAATGTCTCAAAAGAATTATTGTAGCAAAAATTTAGCATTTATTATTCCGGTACCCTGATTTTTGGCTGTATCATAGCCTTAATAATATCCAAAGGATTACAAACTCAAACTGTCATAAACACCCATTACCTCTTTTTCTCGAATTCCAAGATATCGTTTTGTTATTCCCATTGATGAATGACCAAAGAGTTCCATCAGAAGAACAATAGACTGGTTACTGTAGTTGTTCAATTTAAGAACTCTATTTCCAAGTGTTTTTCGAAACATGTGTGTGGACACATTTCCTTCTACATGCACTTTATATTTTCTAAATATTTTTTTTAACGACACGTTCACCCAAGATTTGTCAATGGGTTTGGTACCGTATTTATTTATGAAAATGAATTGACTTTCGTCATCTATCAGTTGTTTTCGTTTGACACGAGAAATTATTTCAAGTAAATCTTGATTTAATTTGATTCTTCAGGTCTTTTTTGTCTTTTGTTCTATTATAGATAATATATCTCCCCCAAAAAAATCGGTATACCTTAACTTGAGTATATCCCCTATTCGTAACCACGTGAATACCCCAATTGAAATTAGGAGACAGTACTTAAAATTTTGGTCCCGTTCTAATTTACCAATTAGTGATTTAAAATCTTCCCATTCGATAGCTCCAGTAGTTGTTCGTTGACCTTTTAATGACATTTTTTTGATTTAAACATTAATTGAAGCTAACATAGGCGCAAAACTTAGACTATGCAGCATTTTTTATGGAAAGTATAAGGTGGGTGAGTCTTTAGACAGGTTAGAATCACTGTAACCTACTGCTGGCGTTGAGATTAGACCAATTTTAGTAACTTATACTAAATACAAAAGTATAAGCAGATAAGTTTTTAAACATATTTTAGGCAGAATAGAATTCTCGCGGTAGATTTCGGTTATGGATACTTTCTTCATGTATTACTTCATTATAGTTGGAGGGTTATTCATTTTGAACTTGATATATGAGTTAATTAAATTTTTGAATGATGATGCAAATGACTGGCAATTTCAATCGGCACAAAACGTATTGAACTGGTGTTTGGAAATGTATCCGGTTCACAAACAAAAACCACTATTGACTTTAGTTGAGGGTGAATCTCATCTTGCGGGGGAATACAGTTTTGAGATCAATACGATCACCATTTATAGAAATAACAATGTATTACTTCGAGATGTTGTAAAAACATGTATACACGAGTATTTTCATTATTATTTGATTACCTCCCAAACTAAAAACAACTTGTATCAAAGACAATTATATGAATATGGGTATGAAAATCACCCGCAGGAAATACTTTGCAATTCTCTCTCTAAAACACTAAGTAAGGTCTATTTGAATAAATAATTAAAACTTCCTTTTATTTCAAAGGAAGGTCAATATCCCTACCCATCATACCGATTACAATTTAATGTAATACAGTGATCAAATTTACCGATTAAACAATTGCAATCGAGAATTAGTGATCATTTCTATGGATACTTTATATTTGTTGAACTGTCAAATTTTTTACGGCAAAAAATCACCAATTCATTCAACAAAATCAACTTTTTGGAGTCTAATTTTTGTTCGGGTAACATGTTTAATTTTTCTTTAAAAAAATCATTTAATAACTCCATATTAGGTGGATTAAGACCCCCACAATTCGTTAAATACCTATTGAAATACTCATAATTTAAATTATTTTTTCCTCTTAGCATCTTCCTTAATTTTTTTAAGTTTATCAATTACCGACTCCCGAATCATATCCGAAACCGTTGTTTGTTCTTCTAAAACGGAATCCATTAAATTTTTGAACTGATTTTCTGTAATTCGAACTACTACTCTTTTTGACTTTTTCTCTTTCATAACTGTGTTTCTCTATAAATATCATGAAATTCAAAATTTGTCGGACAGTTCATGATTTTTTTTAATTAGTTGATTTATCAGTGCATCAAGGTCAATTAGTTCCAAATCTTTCATATGACACCCTACGGTTTTTCTACTCACACCACTTAATTTACTAATTGAAGATATTGTATGTTTTTCATTTTCTTTTGTTAATTTTTCAATAGCAGCGGTAATTTTCAACTTGGTTTTGTTTTTTCTAATGCTTCCATTAACCTTGTTGGCAACAAGTGACTTCTGTCCACCAGTTAGATCCAAATCAGGATTGATATGTAAACTCTTTTTTCGATTGTTTTGATAATTATATCGATCACTTTTGATATATCCATACTGCATATTGAATAAAGACAAAAGGTCCCGATAACTCATCTTGGGGTAAGCGCAGTTTCTATTCACATTGTATACATACGCAAATATCCATTTGGGATCAATTTCTGGATTCAGATTAAACAGTGCATGGAAATAATAGGTATAGATTTTTCGTTTATAACCATCACTTATCTTTCTTGGTATTTTAATATCAGTCCATGGAATAGTATCAATATCTATATCACTTTTATTAATGTGTTTAGTTTTAGTAATTAGATGGTTATCAATATCCGTTATGGATATATACATTATCTCTCTTTCGGGTGCGTAGAACAGTGTATTATTACCAACAACCCTCTGGATTATACCCTGACTTACGCACTTTAACCCTTCACTCACATCTATATAAACCTCTAAGTTTACATACACATCCGGGTCATAAGAAATGAACCACATCTGCGATAATTTGAGAGCACCTTTATCAAATTCTATGTCTTTAAAGTAGTGTGATGATAAATAATCAATGATACAATTGTACTCATCTTTAGATGTGATTAAGTGATTTATTTTTACTAAAATTGACAATCCTCTTCCTCCACTGGAAATGCACACCATAGAAACTACTTCTTTGTATTTTGAAATAAATTCTTTTTTACATTCTAAAGCGTTTTCAAGATTATCAATATCGAGATAGATATATCCAGAACCAATTTCGTAGTTTTTTACAAAATTTGTTCCCTTAATTGAATTGTACTTGACCACACAGTTTGGTTGACATCTGACAAGATCTTTTTTCCCTTCATCATACTCTACATCACCTTTCTTATGGTCTCTAATGGTTTTATAGTCCCTTTTGTAAGGATTGGTTCTAATAATATTAATTAAGGTGTTAAAATCGATTGTTTTTGAGGGAGTGTTATTATAGATTTTACCCTCGTAAAAAGAAAACATAAATTTAAAAACTCAATTCTAAAACTGATGCTGCAGCCGCTTAAATTGAGTTGAAACTAAGTTATACGTATTGGAGTTTGAATTAGCATCTACAAATCCACGTTTAAAAAATATAAGGAAATAAATCGATAAAGTCAAATATGATTATGACTCCTAAATACTAAACTTCAGGTCATGAGACCTAAAGTTCACCCCCCCCTTGATTCTTAATTTTTTTTTCTTTATGTTTTTACTGTTCCCTTTTTGGGAAAATAAACTTGTCGATTTGATCGACTCGATATAGTTAATAAAATTGACTATGAATTATAAAGTGGAGCTTGTAGAAATTAGCTCATTATCAATCCACCCCGAAATAAAAAAACACGGGGTAACAAATAAAGAGGCGTACAAAAAACTTATGCCTTCAATTAAGGAATTTGGAGTTTTAGAGCCGATAAAAATCATAAAAGAACATAAAAAATTGTTTGTCATTCACGGGTACTCTCGCTATAGAGCAGCACGTGATATTGGAGTAAAATCAGTTCCAATCATTGAAACCTCACCCATTGAATCAGATGTTTTTCTCGATTCAATAATCCGAAACACTACAATTAAAAGATCTTTCAAAGAAGTTGCTGTAGCAGCCAGTTATATTTTAGATCGGATTGGAAATTCGCAGGGTAAAAAACGAACAGAATCACCAATCAAAAACGATATCGATAATTTTGATAAAGTAGCAAAAGATCGATACGATATAGCCCAGTCTGTTCTTCACATTGACTTCTCAATTACATCTCTAAAACGGCTGCTTAAAATACATGAGATCGATGAGACCCCTCAAGGGTCCAAGTTAAAATTATTTGATCTTTTAGAATCAGGAAAAGGAATTTTCCCTGTCTATCAAACCGCAATTGAAACCAACGAGTCAAGAACGAGAAAATACAATAGACGAATCGAATTAGATCAGGAGAAGGAATTAATCTTAAGACAAGAACAAGCATCGAGAGAAGAAAAATTGATGAAATCAATAAAAAGTGATCTCGAAGAAAAGTTTGAAAAAGAATACGAAGAACGTTATGAGCAAGAGTTCGGATGTAAACCTAAACCAAAATCACTTTTAGAACTGGAATGGGACGAAAAAATAAACAAATTACAACAGATTAGACACATCATTTCTAATGAAGATGAAATCATGATAATTGAAATTTTAAATAAATATTAATTAAAAAATGAAAAAGAACTCTCATAATCGCATAAACCTATATCAAGTAGGTCAATACATAAATCGTAAGGACAATCGGTCGATCAAAAAGTGGCTTAGGGATCATCGTATCCCTATCCACAAAGATGGAAGGGAATATGTTTTTCGGATACAGGTCGAACAAGAGGTCTGGAGACCTTTTGCTGAAGACTTAGTGAAAAGATATCCAAATTCATGGCAACCTCGTTTAGATTCAATCTATGGAGATAAGAAAGAACTTTATCAACTCCTCTATCATGATTGTTTGGAATTTGACACTGGATTTGTGCCTTACCAATTTAATCTGGACATTAGCTCTAAGGAGCACGAATCCATCTTTCAAGAACTGTATCAATAATGAAATTGCCTACTAATTCACATTCAGGAATCAAAATCTACTGTAAAAAGTGTAGACAAAACAACACGGGGTGTCGTCACAACGATTACCAGGTGTTTCGAATGTGTTTTATTGACCGAGTTACTGGTAAACACCGGAGTAAACTCCTAAAATCAAAAGTATACGCTGATGCTGTAGTTGAAGGTATTGAATTTAGAAGAAAAATCGAGAATGGTGTGGAAGAAATTACTCCTGATCGATTTAAAATGAATATTGTTGAAGGACTTGTTTATTTTGACCAATATCTTAAGGGAGAGACACAATACGCGCATTTAAAAAAGGAGGTTTCAAATAAACATCGTAAAGAGTTAATTAAGTATTGTAAGCTTTTTGCTAAATCCTTAAAAAGAAACCATAACCTTAGAAAGATGAAACCGGGGGATGTCAAAAACAATGATGTTTCAATTTTCTATCAAGAATTAGGGATTAAATACCCTCAACCAAAAACCTTCAATAAAGTATTGAGTAGTATAACTTCATTTTACAAATTCTTAATTGAAATTGAAGAATTGGATATTAAGAATCCATTTAAAAATTGTATTAGAAAACAACTGATTAGAGGAGATAATCTGATTTTAACTAAAGATGTATTTGAAAGGATTCTTGCAGCTGTAGAATCAAAGTCTTCAATGCAATGCACAAGATCAAATGGCAGAAAAGATAATGTGTATGAACCCTGGATGGTAAATGCATTTAAACTCTTTCTATTAGTTGGAGGAAGAAGAGAAGAAATGCTAAGCCTAAAATGGGATGATATTGTCGAAGGCATTAATGACGTTAAGATTTTTCAATATAGAAACCTAAAAGTTGAGCGATTAGGAATTAAAAATGTAAGTAAGAAATTCTCCCTTATTAACGATGATCTAATGAAACTTTTAATAGAAATGGGATATGATCAAATGAAAGGAAAGAGTGTAAAACTCATAGATCCAGAAAATAAGTATTCAATCAATACAAGCATGGAGAAAGTTTCTCGAGCATTCACTCATTATAGAAAAGCTGCAGGTATTGAAACTCCATTCACACTAAAACATTTGAGAAAAACTCACCTAACATGGATATTCCGTACCATGGGAAGTGATACCAGATTACTGTCCTCTCACACTTCCATGAAGATGTTAGAAGACCACTACATCAATCCACTTATACTAACCGTAGATGAAGAGAAACTAATGAAAATTAAAATATTTGGATAGCCGTATTTTATCTAACACAAGAGTGTAGCACGTATAACACAAAAATGATTATACTTTTGTAACTACCTGAAAATGAAACGATAAAAATATATGAAATTAGGTAGTGAGGAGTGTTATGAGCCCGACGAGCTACCTACTGCTCTATCCCGCGATATTATTTTAAAAATAATGACTTAGCTTTTAACTTTCGACCCATAAACTCGACCCTTATTTCCGTCTGCAAATATACAACTTAACTAAACAATAGACCAAACTTTTTTCTGATATTTTTCTGATATTTTTTAATGCTCTAAATTCTAATCAAATACAAAAAGGAATTACCTTTGTAGCATGACACATAAAGCTGGTTTTGTAAATATTATAGGAAATCCTAACGTAGGTAAATCTACATTAATGAATGCTTTGGTAGGTGAAAAGCTATCTATCATTACTGCGAAAGCCCAAACTACCAGGCACCGTATTTTAGGAATTGTCAATGAAGACGATTATCAGATTGTGTTTTCTGATACTCCAGGAATCATAAAACCAGCCTATGAATTGCAATCTTCTATGATGGATTTTGTGAAATCTGCTTTTGAAGATGCCGATATTTTAATCTACATGGTAGAAGTTGGTGAAAAGGAATTGAAAAATGAGGCATTCTTCCATAGAATAATTCACAGTAAAATTCCTGTAATGTTGCTTTTAAACAAGATTGATAAATCTTCTCAAGATGAAGTAGAAGAAAAAATACAATATTGGAAAGACAAAGTACCCAATGCCGAAGTATTTGTAATTTCTGCGTTAGAAAAATTTAATGTAGCAGCAGTATCAGATAAAATAAAAGAATTATTACCAGAAGGGCCTGCCTTTTATCCGAAAGATCAATTAACGGATAAACCAGAGCGCTTTTTTGTAAATGAAAAAATTAGAGAAAAAATTCTAATTCATTATAAGAAAGAGATTCCGTACTCTGTAGAAGTAGAAACAGAAGAGTTTACAGAAGAAGAAACCATTGTTAGAATACGCTCTATAATTATGGTAGAAAGAGAAACGCAAAAAGGAATTATTATAGGTCATAAAGGTGCAGCCCTAAAAAGAGTGGGCGCAGAAGCTAGAAAAGATTTAGAAAAATTCTTTGAGAAAAAAGTGTACATAGAACTGTATGTAAAAGTAAATAAAAACTGGCGTAGTGACAAAATTCAGCTGAAACGTTTTGGTTATAATCAGAAATAAATACAGTCATTTATTCTGCTTAATTTTAGATACATCTCCTTAATTTTAAAGAAGAAAAAATAGTAAATAATTTGAATGATTTTAGTTTTTTAAAGACTTCATTTTTTAGCGTCTTTCTTAAAAGCTTAAATCGTACCTTTGCAAAAAATTTGAACACAAATGAATAGTATTGTTGCCATCGTAGGAAGACCAAATGTAGGAAAGTCGACACTTTTTAATAGATTGGTGCAGAGAAGAGATGCTATTGTAGATTCTGTTAGTGGAGTTACAAGAGATAGGCATTATGGGAAATC
>Ga0209815_1000782_pt1 | contig 22477 bp, 18 predicted proteins | sample CoawatmetaG00DNA_FD_187507 | JGI IMG/M metagenome (GOLD analysis project Ga0209815, IMG submission 187507) | Marine microbial communities from the West Antarctic Peninsula - Coastal water metaG002-DNA (SPAdes) (version 2) | ecosystem: Environmental > Aquatic > Marine > Coastal ...
CCTAATGGCAAGCCTGTGATCAGACTTAATTTTTCCAAAACCGATCAATTTGGTACTGGCAAAATAATACCCATTAGCGAAGTACTATTAACACTTTTGCACCAATGGAAAAATATTGTCGGTGACAACGGATACGTATTAAGGTCCATCAGGCGGCATGGCACTATAGGGCAACACCTTTCTCCCTCTTCTGTTAGTGTGATACTGAAAACCCTTCAGGGAATGATCCATTCGGATAAAAACACCCCACTGCTCAGTGGCCATTCATTTAGGGTGGGTGCTGCACTTGACCTATTAGAGCAAGGCGAGCCACTGGAAAAATCATGCTAAGGGGTGGCTGGCAAAGCGATGTGACCGCCATGAAGTATTTAAGGAGCTGGACCTGTTGAGTCCATCTCTATTGTTTTTCGGGGTTTACCCAAGTCAAAGGTTGGAAGCATAGTCAGCAATATGTATAACTTAATACAAACGCTGTGCAACCCATGGATTTATAGTTGAGCATATCAAAATAAGAATGCACAACTACTTTCAAAGCTTCAGCTTCCCAGCCTGAGTTATCTGCTCCCTATACACCCAATCCACCACTTTTTCATCAGGTTTATATTCAGGCACCAGCAGTTGCAACATACTGCGTATCATCATCACATCACCGTTCACTGCTGCGATACGCAACGTGGTGATCATGGGTTGTAGCTCACTCCATGGCAAAAATTTCTCATTAGCTTTCATAATTCGTGGATGTTGAGTGGCTTGAGGGTTATTACCTATCAACAATTCTTCATACAGCTTTTCACCCGGGCGCAAACCAACCACTTCAATAGCAATGTCACCTTGTAGTGAATTTTCATCTTTCACTCTAAAACCAGAAAGCTCAACCATCCTACGTGCCAAGTCAATTATTTTAACCGGCTCACCCATATCAAGCACATACACTTCGGCTTCACTACTAATCCTACTATCCCTTATGTTGGCACTTATACCTTCGCTAGCACCGCCTGCCATAGCACCGGTTTGCATCACCAACTGGGCAGCTTCAGGTATAGTCATGAAATAACGAATAATATCTTTGTGGGTTAACGTGATTGGGCCACCCTGTCCAATTTGTTTCCTAAAGTAGGGCACCACAGAACCAGAAGAGCCTAATACATTGCCAAAACGAACCATGGACAATTGGGTAGAACGTGCAACTTGTGCAGAGGGCGTTCCATCCCACATAGGATCGAATGAAGGAGTTTTTTCTGCAGCCAGAGCTTGTAAAATAAGTTCACAGCAACGTTTGCTGGCACCCATGGCATTACTAGGATTAACTGCTTTATCAGTACTAACCAGTATAAAGCGCTCTACCTGAGATTCTATAGCGACCTTGGCCATCACCAAGGTACCTAACACATTGTTTTTTACACATTCGGCTATATTGTGCTCAACAATGGGCACATGCTTGATCGCAGCAGCATGGTAAATAATGCTGGGATTCCACGTTGCGATAACATCGTTGACGCGATTCTCATCAGCCACTGAGCCCAGCAATGGAATAATAGAGGGTACTATCTCAGCACTAAAAATATTAGGACGCTCATTGGTAGGGTAATGAAGAGTATCGAGCAATTCGTTGTGTAAGGTATAGAGTGAAAACTCACTTAGCTCAAATAATAACAACACCTTTGGCTTACGCTGCAATATTTGTCTACAAAGCTCGCTACCAATACTGCCGCCTGCGCCAGTCACCATAACGGTTTTACTAGTGACTTGCTGTTGTAACATTACTTCGTCTGGTTCTGCAGGTTCTCGCGCCAACAAATCGTTGATATCCAAATCATGTAGATTGGCATAGTCGGCTTTACCTTGGGCCATAGCGATCAACCCTGGCAAAGTACGAATACGTAAATTCAAGGGACGTAGGTGTTCTATAATCTCACTACGCTGCTTGCGGGTAATGGATGGCATTGCAAGCAATATGTCATCCACCTGATGGCTAACCACAAAATTCGGTAATTTTTCTTGAGATATAATGGGGACACCCATCAAGTTTCGTCCGTGTAGCTCAACGCCATCATCCACAAAAGCCAGTAAAATACATTCAGGGCTTTGCCCCAAACCAACAGCCAATTGTCGGCCTGCAGCGCCTGCGCCAAAAATTACTACCCTCGATTGGTGAGATGCACCCACGCCCGCCCCCACAAACCTTACACGAACTGAATCTTCAATCTTACGCAGGAACCAACGCGCCAACATACGAGAACCACCAACAGCCAGCACAGCCACCATGGCATTAATAGGCACAACAGACCGAGGTATTCCCTGCACACCGCTTAAAAAAGCAATCAACCCCCATAGCACTGCATACAGAATAACGGCCTTCGCAATAGACCAAACGGCCCTCATACCTAAATATCGAATAATCGCCGTATAAAGCCCAAAGTGAGCAAACACAGGGAAAGCAATCACAGGAGCACACAACACCAATAATACTATTGGGTTATTCACGCCTCCACGAGGCCAATACCAATTATCCAAGCGTAGAGAAAATGACACCCACAGGGCGCCTATGAGTAATACAAAATCTGCCGCCATGAGAATGCTGCGTTTTGCTGGGCGGGGTATCGCAAGGATACCTTTATAAATATTTTGCATTACATGGGCTCACTGAAATATAAAGTCAAACAGCTATTTTCTGAAAAGAAACATTTAGGAGATATTCGATCACCCTAATATTGTTTTAAGAGCATTACTACAAACCCATCATCGATGTAAATAGAGTTTAGATCCATTAATGAGACACTCCATCTTTTTTTAATACCTTAATAAATGTCAGCCAAATAATCTTAATATCCAGCGACAAAGACTGATGATGCAGATACTCAACATCTAAAGCTACTTTCTGAGAAATAGGTAACTCATCACGCCCGTTAACCTGAGCCCAACCAGTTAAACCCGGCATGACCTCATGAACACCCTTTGCGGTTCTTAAGGCAATCAGATCATGTTGATTAAATAACGCAGGTCGCGGTCCTACAAAACTCATACATCCTTTAAAAATACACCACAGCTGTGGCAATTCATCCAAACTAGATTTGCGTAAAAAATCACCAACTGGTGTCAAAACACTTTTAGGATCCGCCAATAAATGAGTTGCCACTGAAGGCGTGCCAACTTTCATACTCCGAAATTTAGGCATTTTAAAGATAGCATTATTCTGTCCAACTCGATCAGACCAATACAGAGCAGGGCCTTTTGAAGTTAGTTTTACCAACACTGCAACCGTGACAATCGGCAACAACAAAAACAACACTGCCACGAACGTGAGAGTTAAATCAACAAGTCTTTTCATTAAAATCCAAAACCTTCCTATATCCACTTTATAGATTCAACTGGGCTTCGTCCAGTTAACTTTCTCGATATGGGCACTAAGAAAATTCACAGTTAAATCAATGCCTTTGAACCTCTTTAACCATTTTCGCGAGTTGTTCATCCATCGTAATCACCGGATTCCAACCCAACAAATCATAGGATTTGGAACTATCTACCTGCAAAGAGGCAAACAAACGATTAGCCAAATCCCCTTTACCCAAAAGCTTAGCAAAAAATGTCATTAGAGAGACTGGAATAGGCACTAGCAAGGCCTGAACACCGAAAGGGGATTGAAGGTCAAGGGCTTGTCCAATCTTTCTCAGTAGTTTTGTGGTAGAAACATCCTCACCATCAGAAATTAAAAATACCTGATTCGCTGCTTGTGGTGATTTTTCTTGATCGGCACACAAACTAATAAAGCTCACCAAATTATCCAGCGCAACCAGAGAACGTTGATTATGGATGGCACCAAAAGGCAAGGGCACAGGTTTACCCATCCATTTCATCATAGAAGAAAAATTGGCTTTGACCCCTGGCCCATAAACTAATGGCGGGCGAATAACCACCACTTCCAAGCCTGTTTCTTTTGCTAAAGCTAGCAAACCTTGTTCAGCCTCATATTTAGATAAACCATAAGGATCATCAGGAACATATACATCATCTGGTGTAAAAGAATGGCCAGCCTTAGTCACTGCACCATTCACCTTGATCGAACTCAAAAATACAAACCGCTTTACTCCTGAATCCACTGCCAACCTTGCCAAATCAAGGGTGCCAGCAGTATTCACCCGACGAAACTCCTCGAGAGGATTAGACGAACTATCATTCATAATATGAGCGCGACCCGCCGTGTGAATAATCACGTCAATATCACTAAAATCAACATCTGCCTTATTTAAAGATCCGACGTCTCCTAGCCTAAACTCGACAGCGGTGCTGATGTAAGAATCCTCTATTAGTCGCACCATACCAACCACAGTAAAACCCACCACATTGACCAACGATTCAATCAACGCAGATCCAATAAAGCCTCTCGCTCCAGTCACCAAAATTTTCATGTATTTAAGAATTGTAGGATTTTTGAAGGATATTTTGAAAGTAACATAAACAGATTTGTGTATATACCATTGTTACGTATTGCCCTGAACACTTCTTTATTTAGCAGTATAGTATTCCTAAACCCACCTGTACTTAGACCACCAAGTTGCATACGTACTAGTACACACGAAAGGTAAACAGGCTTTAGATTAGCGTAATGGACAAGACGGCACAAAAACTCATAATCAGCAGCAATCTTAAAATTCGTTTCAAAAAAACCTAGTTCTTTATAAATCCGGCGTCTAATAAACATCGCAGGATGTGCCGGCATTTTTCCCCAGGCCAAATTTTTCTCCGACAATTTATCTGATCGATATCTCCGTATTATTTTCATTACATTGCTGCCAGAAAAAAAACATACATCACCATAGACTAAATCAACACTGTCGTCAGAGAAAATTTCAACTACCTTAGATATGACGTCATTATCAAAATACAAATCATCCGAATGGAGGAAAGCTATAATATCACCTTCTGCAAGGGCCAGTCCTTTATTCAACGCGTCATAAAGTCCTTTGTCTGGCTCAGACTGAAGGATATCTTTATCATCAAGGATTTTGTTAGCTAACGAAACAGTATCATCCTGAGACCTCCCATCGACAACAATAATCTGAATATCATTATGAGTTTGGCTCTTTATGCTTGAGAGGGCCCTCACTATAGTACTATCTCGATTATAGGTTGCAGTAATTACAGAAACTTTCAAGCTAGCTGTCATTTATCATCACCCAAACAATTCTCTCAATTAATTAAAATATATTCATTAAAAAACTAACTGACTAAACCTCTCCGAAACGCTAATGGGCACATGACCTATTCACTGAGCCAAAAATAACCCGCTCAAAAATCATGAATGTTCAACGCAAACCTTATTGCAGTAGGACTTAATCTGCTTCAAAGAATACATCAAGCCATATTATTGATAGCTTTCACAACAATCTCTGCCGCCATGAATACGTAACCCTTTAAGAAAGTAAATTTATTTCTTTAACTCTAAAATAACAGTTTCAATAACTTCATCCTCAAGAAGATACCAAATAGGCAAGCAAATGTGTCGTGTTACTATTTCTTGATCATCTCGCCCCAACATATAATCGTAAACAGGAGAGGTTCGAGTTATAATTTGAGAGAAATGTTTTTCTGGTCGCTCTGCATTTGATAATAATATAAATTTATAAAGATTAGACCTTTGGGACCCGTGTCCAGGATCAATATATTTCCAACCGTATTTTTCACATGCTTCAATATACTTATTAGCAATCTTGTATTTATTTTGAATAATATTTTCAGTTTCTTTAATGACAGAATACGTAAGTAATGCATTAATTTCGGACATTCTAAAATTGACACCAACTTCTAATTTTTTATCAAAACGGTCGTAAATTACAAATTTTTCAATTAACTGGTACAGCTCTTGGTCTTGTGTAACAACAATACCACCTTCACCCACAGGTATAGTCTTTGTCGCATAAAGCGAATAAACGCCTGCATCACCAAACGTGCCAGTATGCTTGCCATTTAAAGTTGATCCAAGGCTATGAGCGCAATCTTCAATCAGCGCTACTCCCTTATCTTTACATAGTTTTGCTATCTCAATAATATCAGGATTAACCCAACCACCAATATGCGTCAACAAGAACACGCATTCACTTGGGTTGTCCAAATCATTAATAAAACCCTCTACTTGAGTATAGGTTGGCATTAGGTAATCAAGACTACAATCGACATGCCCACACAATTCTAATCCAGAAGCCACAGCCATAACTTGCACACCGTACATCGTGTTGCTCTGTATAAATACTTTTGTCTTACTCCTGTAATGTTTTAATATGTTTAGAAGTGCAAAGATCCCAGAGCCATTTGAATTAACCGCAAGAGCATGCTCTGCAAAAGTGTATTCACAAGTCCAACTCGCCACTTGCTCATTCCAGTCACCCTCTGCTAGATTTCCACTTTCAAATATGTCCAAATAGTGTTTGTTAAAAAAAGCAATTGACTCTTTTGGTACCTTAATCATGCCCATATTTATTTTATCCTTGAATTGCTGATTATCTCATCCCACGAAGTTTTTGAGATGAGTTCGTTTACTGTACTACCTATTGACTCCTCTACAAATTTTGGTGGGTTTTCATGATAAACTTGGCGATAAAACTCTGGTGCCAAGCTAAACGCTAAGCTAAACTTACCCAGCACAACAGACCAGACATGATCACTATTTTGATTGATATGAAAAAGATAATTCCTATTCTCACCCTTCAGTGTCACTTCTTTTTTTAATCCCACGTATGTACCCACGACCTCAATATCTGGATTTCTTTTTTTATGCTCATTAATAACATACGATAAATACGGCTTAATTTCTTCCTTTGTACCTACACTAATACCGCCAGCCTGGCCAATACCATCTCCCTTCTTTAAAAGATTGATACACTTTTTGATCCTGTAATCTAGCTCGACAAAACTCTTTTCATGCTCAGGAACATTTTCAACAATAGCAATAGGAGCATAACTAATTTTTATTTTAGTACTTGATAGATTGGAAATCACATCTGGGCTACAAACCACAACGTTCTTAGCTTGAAATTCATCCCTTTCTGTTTTTACTATGGTTAGATTTTTTTTCTCTACAATACTAACAACCGAGGAGTTAGTTAAAACCGTCAAACCTTTAATCACAGCTGCAGATAAAATATCTGAAATCAAAATTCTGGAATTCATTGTTATATCTGGGCTCATCTTACAGTAAAAATTATCCTTATTTTTTATTTGCTTTGGTATTTTGTTAAACCAGTGCAAAAACTTTACCTCTGAACTTCCGTAACCTGACCCAGCTCTTCTGCGCAACCAATCATGCTTGCTTACCAGGTCTATTATGTTGATTGAACGAGAAACTAACGATGACCAAACCGGATTGAATCTATGTTTCTTGTATCTGTACTCTATATATTCATTATTAAACCAACCTTTTCCATCCAATTCCATGCCAGAGTCCGTAGGCCTTAAGTTCATTCTTGTGAAGCTACCATAATACTCCAATAGATCATCCGCAGCGCCAAGCAAGTACCTAAGGGTTAGCAATCTATCAGGAGTGAGCGAGTACAGCGCACCAGAATGCAGCCATTCGTGGAAAACCTTACTCGTATCTGATGCTAGTTTGTTATTCTTTTCAAGCAATAAAACAGACTTTCCACTTCGACACAGAATTTCAGCAATCGCAATACCAGATATTCCACCACCCACTACAATCCAGTCATACTTATCATTTAGGATATTACTCACCAACCCTAATAAACTTGATAGTTTCTACAAGTCCATTCTTAAGCTGGGTAAAATTTGCCAACTCCATGTCGAACAAAGACACCATCTTTTGAGTCGTTCCATCTGATTTCTGAGGATCACCTGACGGCAAATCTTGATATTCTACTCCTACCTTTTCACCCACAATATCCATCATTTGACCAGCAAGATAATTAATTGTGACCGACTCGCCAGTTAGAATATTACTAACCTCACAAATAGTCTTTTCAGAAGCCAACTTAACAGCCCGAAAAATCGCATTAACGACATCATTCACATACACAAAATCGCGAGTCTGATGGCCACCGTTTATAATAATATTTTGACCTTTTAAAACCCTGTCTGCAAAAATAGAAATTACTCCAGAGTATGGGCTACTAGGATCCTGCCGGGGCCCATAAACATTGAAAAACCTTAACCCTATACTAGATAACTGATAAAGGTTATAAGAAATTTTTGTATATATTTCCATGGCGTATTTGTCCGCAGCGTAAGGACTTAATAAATCAATTTCAAAATCTTCGTCATCACCCAACGTTAAATTACCATAAATTGCAGAGGACGAGGCGTAAATTAAAGGTATTCGATTTAGCCTACAATATTCAATAATATTAATCATCCCTAGCAAATTGGAAGTTGAACTCGTACCAAAATTTTTTACTGAAAGCGGCACCGAAGGCTGTGCTGCTAGGTGTATAACAGCATCTATATGTCCAGCTTTACTAAAATCAAATCCTTCGATATTCTCACGATAGAACGCAATTTCGTCCATAACTTGACTCAGGTTTGACAAAATTCCAGAACTTAAATTATCAACAATCACAACGCTGTGACCGTTTTTAATTAAAAAATCGCAAACGTTAGACCCTATAAAACCAGCGCCACCAGTTACTAGTAGTTTCAAGAAACCTCCGCATATCTAGGTAATTATTTTGTAATACTTTTCATGATGTTATATGTCATATTAGTTGCCTCTCCAAAACTCGGCAATTCTTTGATTCTTAATAAAGATTTTTGAGAAAGAGCTTCTTTTAGCATTCTATTAGTTAATACTAATAGCATTTTGTTAGTAATATCTACTTTATCTAAAGGATTAAAATAGACTGCAGCATCTTTACAAGATTCAGGCATAGCCGTTGTATTTGAACACGCAATAGCGGTTCCACAACTCATCGCCTCTACCAATGTATAGGCAAAATTTTCATATGGAGATGGAAAGACTAAAAAATCACAATTGTAATACAGATATTTAAGCTCTCTTTTGTCCACTATTCCTAATAATATTACATTATTATTTAGCTTTAACTTATCAATATGTTTTAGAATTCTATTATTATAAGAATCGTAATCCATACTACCCGCAACAACCAAATTAATGGAATCACCAAATTGATCAATAACATCCTTAAAAGAATCAAGTAAATTAATCATATTCTTGTATGGGTATAAATGAGAAACACAAAGTATAAATTTAGTCTCACCAATCAGATTTTTTAACTTCTGATCTAATGTGATTTTATTTGTTTGTCTATAAGTAAAATAATCATCAAGACCAATATTTATTACATGCCCTTTTTTTTCTAAAAAATCATACTGATCCACAAACATTTTTTTCGTGAAAAATGATTCAAAAATAACCGCATCTGCTGTTTTCGAAGAGGCTATCATTAAAAATTTATTAGCATAAAGTTTAAGTTTGTCAAATAGTGGAAACCCACTATAAAAATCTTTGAAAAATGGCCCAATTGTTCCAATCCACACAACTGTTTTAATTGGTGAAAAGATAGGAGAAAAGTTTCCAGGGCAAAATAAAATACTGCCCTTTGATTTTAACAAATACAAAGGAAGAATGAATTGGCACCAAAATATACGCGAAAATATTGAAATCCCAGCCATCCGACTTATAATAATTTCATTACTAAATTTACTAAAAATTTCTTTATTGCTTTCTTTGCTATAAATAACAAGCTCAATTCCTTTGATAGAATTAAACTCTTCAACCATGTTAATCACTTGTGTCAAAGCCCCGCCACTAGGGCTATAAGTAGCATCAATTATTATTTTCAACTCAATATCTCTTTAAAAAAAATGAAATAAGAGAACGAAGACTTCCATTTAAAAGAAACCGATAAAAACCTTTTAAAAATTTGCCATCTCTTATTTGATGAATAGCATGGACAGAATGATGGAATTTTAAAGCTTCTTTTGCAATATCAAGTGGTAAATATCTACTCACTATTTCAATGGTTTCAGAGAAATCTTGTTCTAGTCTATCAATTGAAAGGTTGTTTTCGTGAACCCTATAATGCGCTACGACTTGATCAACTGCACAAGCTTGAGTAACGCGCGAAAGCTTTACAAAGAGATCATAATCTTCAGCAATTTCCATGTGTTCTGATATGCCGCCAACTTGGTTAAATAAATCCTTACGAAAAATTGCAGTTAAAAGAGGGATGAAATTATATTGCAACAACTTGTGAAAAATATCACCTTCTGGAAGAATATTTGTTAGTTTGTTTTTATGACTTATCATTCTATTAGACCAACTAGAACTATGCTTATCTTTTTTTGAAAAGACTGACATGCGTCCATATATCAGACCAGCATTGCCATTATTATTAATAGTATCAATCTGTTTTTGTAATTTCTCAGAGGTCCATAGATCGTCACAATCTAGAAAGGCACACCATTCACCAGATGCATAATTAACCGCCTTATTTCTTGCTTCTCCAAGTGGAGTGTGTACCGATGATAAGTAATAATTAACGCGCTTATCTGTATATTTTTTTACAATCCCGGCACTATCGTCAATGGACCTATTATCCCATAAAATAATTTCCCAATTTTCATAGGTCTGCCTTAATACACTATCAATAGTTTCTTCAAGAAACGATTCACCATTGTAGCAGTTGATAATAACACTAACCAAAGGGTATCTATTATCAAGCATATTCTAAAAAATCTATTAAATTCGTTGAAATAAACCGTACATCAGTTTCAGAAATATCAGGATGCATTGGCAACGTTAAAAGCTCAGAAAATATTTCTTCTGATATGGGCAATTTATGACTGTTGCGTTTGTAGTACGTCAATAAATGATTTGGTTGGTAATGATAACCCGTTGAAATCCCTACCTCCAATAACTTCTCTTGGAGATGCTTTCGATTTATCATTTTTTTAATTCGAACTACATATATATGAGGTACAACTTCTCCATAGTTATGAGAAATTGGGGTTATCCGTAAGTTGTCCACAAAAAATGAATCATAAAGATCTGCTAATTTTTGACGATTGTAGGAAAATTCAGAAAATCGTTTCAATTGTTCTATGCCGATAGAAGCCATAATATCGCTCATATGATAACGCCAACCTTGGCATTTAACATCAAAATCCCAACTACGCTCTCCAGAAAATCGCTTCTCTGTATCATTCTCTACACCAAGCAACCTCGCTTCTTTTGCTTTTTTTAGAACCTTTGCATCATTCGTTACTATGCAACCACCTTCACCAGAAGTTATATTCTTAATTCCATCAAAGCTAAAGCACGCAATATCTCCAAAACTGCCCACTTTTTTTCCTTTGTACTTCGTGCCAAAAGCGTGGGCAGCATCCTCAATTACTCTAAGATTATATTTTCTTGCAAATGAATAAATGTCATCTAGCATGCCCACTCCACCAGAATAATGAACAGGCATGATTGCTTTTGTCCTTGGAGTTATCTTCTGCTCTGCATCTTTCCAATCCAAACAAAGTGAGTCTTTATCCACATCGCACGCTATCGGAGTGGCGCCTGTCGCTGATATTGCCTGAAAGCTTGCAATGTAAGTTAATGACTGTACAAGCACCTCATCACCACTTCCAATACCTGCCGCCTGAAGGGCCAAATGAAGAGCTGCCGTACCCGTTGAAACACATACAACTGGCCTGTCAAAAAACTTAGTTAATTCGTCTTCAAATTTTTTTACCTCAGTGCCCATGCCTAGAAATTCACGGTCTAACACTTTTAATACAGCTTGTTTTTCATTATTACTTAAACATGACTTGGAGAGGCGTATTATTTTTTTAGACATAACAATTGAATCTTAATTAACTAATTAAATACTTAAAATACTGACTATAGCGAGAAAATAAAACTAGACTAGCCCTTCCAGGGGGCATTATCAGTTTTCCATAAACTTTCTAGTAAGTCTCTATCTCGTTTGGTATCCATACATTGCCAAAAACCATTATGGTGAAATGCCATTAGCTCACCCATTTGTGCAGCCACCTCCAATGGTTCTTTTTCTAATACAGTAGCATCTCCACTAATCAAATCAAAAAAACCAGGATTGATTACAAAATAACCACCATTAATCCAACCCTGAGTTAATTGTGGTTTCTCTTTAAATGAAGTAACAACGTTATTCTTAATGCCTAACTCACCAAAACGTGCACCTGGATGAACTGCTGATACAGTTACCATCTTTCCATGACCTTTATGAAACTTAATTAATGCATCAATATCAATATCTGCAACGCCATCTCCATAAGTAAGTAAGCAAGGTTCATTACCAATAAAACTTTGCATTCTCTTGACTCTTCCCCCAGTCATCGAGTTAAGACCCGTATCTACCAGGGTAACTTTCCAATTAACCGTATCTTGTTGATGTGCAACAATACCACCATTAGATAAATCTACGGTAAAATCAGAGTTAAGGGTCCTATAATTTAGGAAATATTCCTTAATGATTTCAGACTTATAGCCTAAAGCGACATAAAAATCTTTGTGCCCGAACTTGGCATAAGAGTTTATAATGTGCCATAAGATAGGTTTACCACCAACGGTAACCATCGGCTTGGGAATAGACTCTGTATATTCGCTCAATCTAGTACCAAACCCTCCAGCTAAAATTATTACTTTCATTGATTAGTTTTTCCAATTGAATTGAATTTGTTCAGTACTTTTTTTGTCCACTTCATTTATATTATGCTCTATGTTTGCTATGTTAAGTAACATAGAACCGCCATCTGACAGGCCTTGAAATCCCATCCATATCATTGGTGGTACAGTTAGTCTACAAAAATTGTTCTTTGAAATGATCACCTCTTGAAATTCAGCACTTGACCCCTTTCTTTCATCAAACAATACAAATCTTATTTCGCCCACAGGAACTATTAAATTAAGTGTCATTTCTTTATGGCGTTTCCACGCTTTTACCGCACCTTTGTCAATTTGTGAAAAATACGCCTCACCAAAGCCTGCATACCCCTCACTAGTGCTCTTAATACCGTGCATGACATTGCCTCCCAATGCATCAATCACGGCTAAACGGGTAACAATAACATCTTTAATCATAACTTGCCCAAGCAACGCTGCCCAGGTTAGCCGCTTCTGTATAAGAATCAATTTGTTTAATTGAAAAATCATACATTGACTGATTTCTATTCTGGTAATAGGCTTTATACCATTCGACAGTCATTTTAACCGTCTCTTCAAACTGAAGAGTAGAGTGCCATTGGATATCAAACAACGCTTTATCACAATTAAGTTTTAACAAACCTGCCTCATGAACATGCCCCGTTTTATTAGAAACATCTTTCCATTTAATTTGACTCCAATATTTTGACATCTCATCAATCAACGCACTTACTGGATAATTTTGATCCACCGATGGACCAAAGTTATAAGCTTCTCCGTGACTTTTAATATCCACATACAGGTTTCTTGCTAAACAAAGATAGCCACTTAACGGTTCAAGCACATGCTGCCATGGCCTCGTAGAATCAGGACTGCGTATGCAAACAGTCTTACCATTCGCCCATGCTTCCATACAATCAGGCACTATACGATCCACGGCCCAATCACCACCACCAATAACATTACCGGCACGAGCAATACCAATCCTAATGTGTGAGTCCGGTGCGTTAAAAAATGAATTGATATAACTGCGTATTGCTAATTCAGCCATACCTTTAGATGCACTGTAAGGATCACTGCCACCTAGACGGTCTGTCTCACGATAACCCCAAACCCACTCAACATTATCATAAGCCTTATCACTGGTGATCATCACTACTGCAACTTTTTTATCCAAACCCCTGAGCGCGTCCAATACATTGGCCGAACCAATGGCATTAGTTACCATGGTCTCAAGTGGATTTTCATATGACAACCTAACTAAAGCCTGCGCTGCAAGATGAAATACAAAATCAGGCTGGACCTTTTCAATAAGCGCCTTAATTGCATCAGCGTTCCTAATATCGAGACGTTGGTCATTAATAATGCTTGAAATTTTTGAGACTTCATAATTTGATGGAGTGCTAACTGTATCGTTGGAAACGCCTACTACATTTGCCCCAAGATGATTCAACCACGCGCACAACCAACTGCCTTTAAACCCAGTGTGGCCTGTTATTAAAACAGTTTTATTTTTGAATTCTTTCATAATTAAATTTTTTCAAAATATACTCCACCTCCAAACATGGTATTGAGGTTGGTAAGTTAACAATATTAGCACCAATTTTCTCTGATATTGGGCAACTACCTTTAATATACATCAATTTTTCTAAAGGATCCGTTGTTGAAATTATTGGCTCAGTAAACCAAATCCAGGGCACTTGAATAAAATATTCCAATTTCTTTCTCAGAACCAAACCATCAGGTGGGGACCAAGCAATTCGTAATGGAACAATTTTTCTAGACAAATCAAAGTATGCAGAAGGTAAATCTTCAGACAGATTATTTCTTTCAAAATAAGAGATATAAGTACTTAAATTTTTAACTCTTTCACCTCTAACGCGCTCCCAATTTTGCAATTCCATAAGCCCCAGTTCCGCCAAAAATGAAGGAAACTTAGCAGGATACGGATAATCAAGATTTTGACTTACAACTAAACCTGAGTCTTTATCTAAATATGGAGTTACCTTTTTACCCAACTTAGTAAGAATAGTTTTAAAGGAATCAATGATTTGAAATGGGCCAAATCTCCTAGGATGCGTCCACCTCCCCTCTAAAAGTATCCTGCTGTAGATGCATATTTTTTTTGCAGTTGGTAAAGGTTTTGAACTATCTCTAACAAATTTTATTTTCTCGTGAATATCCAGGTCAGAAGTATACAGCAAACCACCACTAAAAGTGTTTATTGGCTTTGTGTGATCAGTAGAAAATAAAGCTGCATCGCCAAATGATCCAACCAGTTGATTATTTATTGAGGAACCTAAGGCCAATGCACAGTCCTCAAGAAGAAATATCTCTTTGGAGGTACATAGATCTTTTATTTTATGAATGTCACAAGGTATTCCAAAAGAATGTTGCGCTACTATTAACTTAGTGTGGGAAGTGATGCATTTTTTAATTTCATTAAAAGAAGACCCTAGCGTACGAGGGTCAATATCTGAATATATCGGTATTGCTTTAGTTCGGAGAATGGCGTTTACCATCACTGAGCAAGTCGCCCCATTTATAATAACTTCATCACCCTTGCCAACTCCCAAAACCTGCATTAATGCATAAAAAGCCATTCTTCCAGACGCAAACGAATTAGAAGAGCCTTCACCCACTAGACTTGAAAATTGACTTTCAAAACTACCAACTAAACTTGTATCTTCGTAAAGTAGTAGCTTTTTTAACTTTTCCTTTTGATGTGATTCAAGATAATTATGAGAATCTATAAAACCAAAGTACCTATAAGAAAAAAATAATTTAATCCTAGGCAATATATTTTCTTTAAACTTAATTAAAAAATTTAGCATAATGGTTTTTTAATCTCTTTATATTATTTATTAAAAAGTTACTAAATTATAAAATTCATTTTAATTTTTTTTGAAAGGTCAAAGCTAATAAAAAAGACAACAGAAATGCTCCATGGCTTAGCTTAAAAGTTTCATGAAATAGCCCATAAAATAGAACCGCTATAAACCCAAAGAATAAACCTTGTTCATATTTATGTAAATAAAAAACCACTCTATTAATTAGAAGCATATATATAATAAAACCAAAGATTCCAACCCGAAAAATAACGTCACTATATTGATTATGGGCTGATCCTTCCAAACTTTCGAAAAACACCCAAACTCCTAAATATCCAGATCCTACAAATGGGCTTATTGAAATAAAATTGACTATTTTGTAAAACATATACAATCTATATCCAATACTTGAGTTCTCATTAAACAAGTCAAATCCATCAGTATTTTCTTCAAATATCTTCAAAAAAAATGTATCGATAAAAAACTCAATTAAAAAAGGTGCTACTAAATAAGCAAAAGAAAAAATACATATGAAAATGAAAATTGATATAGAAATATTTTTCAGTCTTTCCAACATATATTTTTTATTAATGTAACTTTCATATATGAAATATACAATAAAACTCATAAGCAACGAAACAATACTTGATCGGCTAAACGTCAACAAAATTCCAATTAATAGTAAGACAAGAAGAGTATATTTTGAAACAAAATACCAACGGAAAGCTTTTGGACGATGAAGGTAAATAATCCAAAATGCCATTATGTAGATAAAGCCATAGCGCTGCGACCCAAACTGCGCCTTAAGGTTTACATCCAGACTGCTTGCCTCAGCAAAAAAAAATGTGATTACGTTTGGGATTATATAGATCAAGGAGTACAAAACGATTGCAATCTTAAATGCAGTAAGCTTATTTCTATCGATATTTATAAATAAAAAGCAAAATATCGACATAAAAATAAAAAAACTTACAATTCTTCTAACGTAAAATTGATTGTATTCTGTATTAACAAAAAAGCTAACCATAAATAAAATAAAATAGAATACAATTGATCCTATTATTAACTTATTTGGGATTAAAACTTTACTTTTGAAAAATATTATCACCAGAGGGTATAGGACAAATGAGTAATTACTGCTAATTCCAGATATAAATGACACTGGAAGCAAGAAAATAACAAACATAAAAATGTTCGCTAAATTTCGAATATTTTTCAGCTTAAATTCTTGACTAATCATTATTTTCAAACAAATTTTGCAATAAATTTAATGGCTCTTCTGGAAGATGAGCGTATTGTTTTATAAATACTTTCCTAGCATTTTGGATTTTTTCAGAATGCCACCAACCATCAACATCGTCCCATATCTCAATCATTTTTCTTGCTGCACTTTGTGGTGTCGTATGGAAAATACCCACTTTTTCGAGTAAATCGAAGTACGGTTTAGCTTGATTATTAACTTCCCAGTGATTTGGATTCCAAAACATAATCGTTGGAATATTCCAAGTTAGTGTCTCTAAATATGTTGTCGCGTTGTAGGTTGCTATATAGAGTCTGCATTTTTTAATTAGCTGCTTAATATCCTTGCGACCCCTTTCAACATTAACTTCGGGCATTGAATCATGCCAGCGATCAGCCTCATTCCATCCATAATCAACATGATACAGCCTTAATAACACTTGTTGACGAAGGGCTAGTGGTAGACTTAATAGAAACACTTGTTGGTCATTAAAATAATTCAAATATTGACCAGCCACTGGCAATGCATACATATAATAACTATAACGAGGCAGTCCGAGCTCAACCATTAAAGCGCCTTTCTTAGGACTGTAACCAACCTTTTTTCCAAAAGCTTTTAAATTGCCAACAGGTAGAATATTCTTTCTATTTCCATCGCACCAGCCCCATGACAGCCACTTATCTGCAATTTTAATTTGGTGCTCATCACTAAACGAAAATGCATTCATCCCATAAAGCCCTCCATGCTGCCCTATAACTAATGGAGTATTATTCTCTGTATTTTTAGCTGCATAAGCTTTAAATAAATCATCTCCAGAATAAGCGTTACTTGTAAAAATAGATTTTGGATCTTTTGGCCACGACAGATTTTCAATTGCTTGATTTAGGACTGAATAACCCTCTAAATATACAGTAGGAATATTAAAGGGTATCATTTTTCGAAGAAGCTCCTCAAACGGAGTACCCCTATCATTATTCAGACTCCACTGCCGCTCTTTAAAAGAAGGTTTCACCCTAGGAGAAGATTCAGTTGTCCATAAATTGGGTAATTTTCCAAGACGAAATTGTAGTTTTAATTCTGTTTTTAATGGTAAGTAACTTTGAATAAAAAAATGTTGATTTAAAGAAATTTTATTTAGATAGGGGAATATTTTTTCTTTTATATATTTTTTAATTTGTGATCTTTTAACATTAAGTTTGGGTAGCTGCTTGGTTTTCTCAACCCAAGTAATTTGAACTTTATTAGGCCAATAAAGCTCTATCAACTGTCCATAAATTGCCTCATTCCAGTCATCTGCCACAAACAGGTTAGTGAAATGATCCATATTATATGGGACAACTGCAAGAGGGGGGCGTTTAATAATAGAGCACAAATATTTCTGATCATTATCAAACACAGTTTTCAACATAAACCATCTGTCAAATAGGGCTTGAGCAAAGTAGCCCAGCCACGGGCCGATTAAAATTCGCCAGTATCTTAACGAATAGTCAACTTCGTGGATTTGGTTAAGTTTATCCGAAAGTTCAACCAATATTTTTTCATATATTACCTGGATATCTTGATAATCAGTATGAAGTTTTTTCCTATCATCCCAGTGATAAGTCATGGTTTGCGAATCGAACTTTTTCCAAACGGATTTTTTGTTATAAACTTTGCACCACTCACCTAAAAATAACACTTTATTATTGGTATTTATCGGAAATGTTTCTTGCAATGCTGTTGTTATTAAAATCATATTGTGCAAATTAAAGTCTACTGAGTTAGGAAGTGCTAATTCACAAATTTTACATTTTAATCTTTTAGGCTGTGAGGCATAGATGAGTTTCTGCTTTTGATCGGTTTTTAGCAAAACATCATTTTTGGTAAAAAAATCACTTTTTGTGTTTAAGTAAAACGATGAAGATTTACTGTATTTTTTAAAAGTCATTTTACGAAAACCTATCTTTACCTATTAAAAAAATTTAATGTTGAATTTAGAATTTCAGCCTGCTTCTTAGCTTCTTCTATATTCATATAGTTTGTCTTAAATGCTTTAATCTGAGGTTGGCGCGTTTCAGCATTTGGGCACATGCCACTTCTATAATCATGGTTCAAAATAGCGTCTCTTTGCCTAAACATCCTATTTTTAAAGAGTGGCTCTAAATAGGTTACTTTCCATGCACCATAATAACTATCACCCCCTTCATGTAAAAACCTCTCTCTAAAGTCATCCCAAGACACATGCTCTGTGTCTAACCGACATGCAAATGCCCAGTAGGAGGACTCATAATCTTTACCAACATACTGAGGGCTAAACCATTCAAAACCTTTAGCTGCCTCTTCAAACATCTCCCCAATTTTTTTTCTTTGGTTTATTAATTCATCTGCCCGCTCTGTTTGAGCTAGGGCTACCGCACAATTTAATTCACTCATGCGGTAGTTCCAGCCGATATAATCATGTCTTTCAAAAGAAGGGTGCTGTATCACATTTTTCTTAATTTTTGCATTCTTAGCACCAAGGCTTTTATATCCCAATCCTGAAACTTTTCTAATTCTAAGTGCAAGCTCTTCATTATTAGTAATTATTATACCCCCATCTCCAGAAGAGAGATGCTTTGAACTTTGAAAACTAAAACTTGCTGCATCCCCAAAAGTACCGACTAAGTTACCCTTATAATAAGATAAAAATGCCTCTGCATTGTCTTCTATAACAAGAAGGTTATGTTTTTTAGCTAAACTTATTATTGGGTCCATATCTGGTGACAAGCCATATAACGCAACTGTAATAATGGCTTTTGTTTTTTCAGTAATTCTTTCTTCAATGCTTGCTACATCGATATTAAACGTATCAATATTAACATCAGCAAATACTGGTGTTGCGTTGGCATGAAGCACAGCCAAACTCGTAGAGGCCATCGTTAAGGGGGGAACTATAACCTCATCACCAATACCAATACCAGCAGCTTCAAGCACTGAATGCATTGTAGCAGTTCCATTTACATGACTAATTGCAAATTTAGATTGAAATTTCTCTTTAAATGCATTTTCAAACCTTTTTATGTACTCCGCCCCCCTCGAGGTTCTGAACTGTCCTTCAAGCACATCCAGTACATATTTCTTCTCTAACTCACCAACTCTTTTCATTATTTATCCTTAGGTTATGGTAGTTTTTTATTGATGAACGCTGATGTACTCTTCATAGCTTCCATTAAACACAACTTTTCCCTGATCTAATTTAATAATATTGTCACACCCCTTCAATGTACTAACACGGTGGGAAATCATTATTAGGGTTAAATATTTATTTGTGCTTTCTAATGAATTTATTACCGCTTTTTCAGTTTGATAATCCAATGCACTCGTAGCCTCATCAAGAAATAAGACGTTTGCTCCTTTATATAAGGCTCTTGCAATACCGATTCGTTGCTTCTGCCCCCCCGACAATTTAACTCCACCCTCTCCAACCAAAGAATTATATTTTAAGGGCGTTTCTTCAATATACGATTCAATTTCGGCACACGATGCAGCCTTTTTAACCTTATCTAAATCAATCTTTTCAATTGGTAAACCAAAAGCTATATTCTCTGCAATCGTGGCATCTACAAGAAATATATTTTGAGGAACATGGGCAATATTTTTCTGCCAGGCTTTTTTATTTGTCTCGATGAGATTACTATTATCTACACTTATACCACCTTCATGTGGACTAATAAGACACATCAATAAATCCAATAAAGTGCTCTTACCACTTCCTGTTTCTCCAACAATCCCAATTGACATGCCCTTTCCAATAACAAGACTTATATCATTTAGAATATAACTATCGTCTCCCTTATGTTTGAATGAAGCATTATTAACTCTGATGTTATCTTCAAAAGAAATTTGACTCACTTCGGTTCCAGTGTCAGTTTCTATAGAAGAATCAAGCAAAGTCAACACATCGAATATTTCAGCTTGGCTCCCCCTAATAACTGACCAGTTACCATATAATTGTTGTAAAAGGGGTAATAATCTTTGTGCACCTAATGCTAAAGCCCCCAATGTTGGAAGTATAAGGGATCCACCACCACTATCAGCGCTTAAAATATAGGCAAGCGTAGCAATCAAAACTATCCCAAGAGATTCCATAATAAACCTTGGAGCTTGATTAATGAATGAGTTCTCCCCGCGAGAATGCTGAAGAGTACGGATAGATGCATCATATACACGGCTATAGGTATCCTGAAGGTTTCCGATAATAACATCCCTGATAGAGCCTAGTGCCTCTTGTATGATCCGAATACCATTAGTATGCTCCCTAGCCTGTTTTGTACTATTATTTTTTAGCTTCGATCGAGAAAACCAGGCAATCAAAAAATAAAAAGAACCAAAGGTAAATGCTACTGTTAGTGCTACCTTAGGATCAATAATTATCAATGTTGTGAGAATAGATATAAACAATATAGATGAAGTTACAATGGTTACAATTGAAGCGAGCACAGCTGATGCAGCATTTACTTTTTGTGTTATTCCACTAATTATTTCACTACCATGTCTGTCAATATGTACAGAATATGGTTGATATAGCGCTATTTTAAATACTTTTGTACTTAGGTCAGCTCCTGTAGAGTTACCAACTCTAATACTGACCCAAAGTAACAACACCCTCATAATCCCTGCCATTGTTGCAGCCACTGAAAATACAATTGTCAAAGGTAAAAGCATTTCTTCAGGATTGTAAGCGCCTAGCATTTCTGCACTAGTTGAAACAATCTCGTAGGAAAAAACTTCTCTTGGATTTGTTAGAACCGCAATAAAGGGAACGATTGCAGAAAGGCTAATTACTTCTGCAATGGCACCAATGATTGACAAAAAAAATAGAATGACATACTGAAATATTCTACGCCTTCCAATATGATTTATTAGGCCAAATAATAATCTAAACATATTCCCTTCGTGTGTACTTTTAAGTTTTATTTGAGAAAATCTTGTAGTGATTCTTTAGAGAGTCATGCAGCTCTAAAAGGTCTTTTTCAGAAACCACTTCGTTATTCTCCCTATAGATTGGCTCATTATTTGTAAATTGAGAATATGAGACCGATGGAACAACCTCACCTTCAAATTGATCATCAGAAACAATTGTATTTATCGCCGATAACCCATGTAAAGACTTTAACATTTCACCATAATGAAGATTAGCATTAGAATTGAACTCAACCTCCTCTCCAAATTCATAAAAATGGCGATTATTTTTTGGATCAGATGCGTAGTCACACCCAATTAGTGTGATATTCTCAAATCCCATATATAAGGCCATACCAATCATCCCTGGAAGCGCTCCTGTCATCATACTAAAAACGCTATCCATTTGATTGCCAATTTTTATTTTATTGGCTTGTCCAAAATGATATACATAATTAATATTATTGCCCTTTATACCAAAGTAGTTACTCAAGCTTACAAAGTATTGTATGCCAGAATGTTCCTTTATTTTTCTCCTATAAAAACTACCAACTTTATTTTTTTCATATTTTTTACTATATGGATTTTTCCAAAAATTATAAAAAAATAGTGGATGAGAAACATAATAATATTTAAGATCGATGTCTTTTATATCGTTGTGAGAAAATAAAGCCCCACAACCAATAGAAACTCTATCGTTGAATTCTTTCAAATCGTAATATTTTAATGAGGAACCATTTCCAAATATATAGCAACTTTCACCTTTATGGACATTTTTGAATTGTTTGTTTTTTTTCAATGTTTTAGAAAATATATGAAATAATATTTTATTTATAAAATACATTG
>Ga0209815_1000786_pt1 | contig 22376 bp, 35 predicted proteins | sample CoawatmetaG00DNA_FD_187507 | JGI IMG/M metagenome (GOLD analysis project Ga0209815, IMG submission 187507) | Marine microbial communities from the West Antarctic Peninsula - Coastal water metaG002-DNA (SPAdes) (version 2) | ecosystem: Environmental > Aquatic > Marine > Coastal ...
GTCATACATGCAGCACTGTGGCGCAGCGGCGGTTGATGCCCCGTGTGTGAACACAGACCATGCCTGATGGTGGTAGTCATAGACAAGGGTTAGGTTCCAGTCCTCTGCGTTAGCTCGAGTTGGGTTGACGCTCCACCATATCTGGTTTCTGGACTGAACATGGACAACCTGCGCCCTGTTGAGATTATCCCTTGATATCTCAAACGGATACCCAAGGCTGTATAGGTCTGTGCGGACTTTTTCTGGCAGATAGGTGCTTAGGTGCTTGCCTGTAAAGATTGAGTCAATCGACTTAGAGAGTTTCTGTACGGAACCCTGTTGTCCAGCCCCGGTATAAGCGTACACACCGTCCATGGCCATAAACATTAGGACACCACCCACCTCGATGATGGAGTGGGGCGCAACGCAGCCTACACCGGCAATAGCCTTGAACACTTGGAAGGTCTCGTCAGAGCCGCCCGTCTTTGTGTAGATCGATCTATCAGTGAATATGACCAACTGCCCTTGGAAGCTCACCAGGCCAGTTATCTTCTCCCTCGCCTCGATTGCGAAGGTATGGTACCCGGTCAGCCCTAGCGGGTCGAACTCCTCTGACCAGGCAAACCACTCTGGGAATAGCTCAAACCTAGACCTGTCGCCCTGCCCGATCACTCCTTCTGACATCGCTGCCTGAAGCACGGGTACTGATGATGTTAGTGCAATTTGCGTGTCACTAGCGAACCCGCCGTAGTATACCCTCCCCTGGTGCTCAGCCGTGATGAGGCACCTCGGGCTGGAGTTCCAGTAGAACACATTGTCAATGTTGACGCGCCTGGCCTCTTCCGACATGTCAACCGTCCGAAGTTCCGATGTGTTTTCAGACGGGTTGAAGACGTATGTTTGACTTGGCGTTGTCACCATCGTGACGTGATTTGCTTTTGTTTTTATCCTTGGCTGAACACTGGGGTCCTCGAACCCAAGTAAGATCACACTCACAAACGAGCAATCGAACTCCAAATTAGCGGGCTCACCCATGTCACTCGTAAGGTCCTGAGCGTCGCCGGATGTGAATGAGGTCGCCGCCCCGTTTATCTTATGCGCCCTGAATATAATATCCCCAACACCGGACGACCTTGGGCCAATAGAGAGTAGGTATGAAGGCTCACCATTTTCCCGATGCACGTACAACCGGGCCTTTGCAGGTGCCTCTTGTATGACCCGCTTGAATCCCTGGCGAGGCTCAATATACCCGCGACTGAAGTCAACGTTGAGGGCTAGCTGGCAATGACCATCCGTTTGGTAGGTCTCCCGCTCCTCCATCCCGACCCAAGGGCCTGAGAATACTGCAGGTTTTTTACTCCCACGGGGCACGGGTAACCCTCACACTCATAGGCTCATCAACATTTCTCATGTGAGCGTTGTTATTCATGCGAGCAAGACCCTCTTGCCATAACCCCTCAATCGTCATGTTCTGCCCTTGCTGTTTTGAGTTCATGAGCTTTGCCAAGTATACGCCAACCAGGTCGCCAAACTCCTGGGCAGCGCCATTGGTCAGTGTTGTGGATAGGGTTGTAGCTAAAAGCATGTGACCGTCGGCAGTTAGGTCAGGCAGATGGTTTATCCAGTAGATGTGCATGTTTATGTCTTGGTCTGGCATCGGTGATGCGTACAGCCGGTTCCTGACTAAGACGTAGTGCCTTCCAACGCTGCCGTAGCTGCCGCCTGCAGTGCGCTCAACCATGTTTCGATCTACAAATCGCATGGTACGCCACTTGATCGCTTGGTTCGTCCTTGAGGGCACCGCAGCGCTCTCAGTTTCCTCGATGCCGATGATCTTATAAGGTAGAACGCCGGCACCTAAGATGCTGGCAGTATTAAGCTCAACGTACTGAGCATCTTTGGTAAAAGTAAACGGCCCGCTTGAGTTTTCAATGAAGTACTCAGGGTTTGTAGCCACAAGCTCCCTGAATACAACTCGATTTGCCTCGTTGAGCAGAGCATTCTGCTCCGTCTGGGTCCAAAAGAGGTCACCAGTCTCGTCAAGCAACACCTTCGCAAAACCCCGCGCATCTTCCAGGGTTGTAACCTGCCCGCTCCACGCCATAGTCTAGCTCCCAAAGAAGAAACGCTGTGAATGACTCTTGTTGAAATTGTAGCCACACAACGCATCCGCAGCCTTCTTTACCCGTGGGTAAATCAGGTGTTTGGCGGTGTAGTCCTCGTCGTCCAACCCGCTTTGCTCCCGACCTTCCTCCAGCCAGTCAGCATGGTCGTACTGTTTCATGTACTTATCCACGCCTTCCCGCCAGAGGTCACATCGACGAATGTATGGAATCAGGCGGGGGTCCCTGATGTTCAAGGCGACCCCGCCATCATCCTCCCAGACCTTCCAGGTGTAGGGAACCTTTTCCCTAGTCGGAATGACTTGCACTCCGAACTTCACCTCGACGGTCGCATCAACAATACGAGCGATCATCCAGCGCTTGTCCTTGCCACACCACCCCACGGTGATCTTATCATCATGGGTTGCCTCCTGAATACGACGGCTCTCGCCCTTGTTCCATTTGACACGTTTGATGTCACGCCACTGAAGTTCGCTTAGTATCATTATGCGTCCGTTGGATCTACTTGGTTATTAGTTTGTGGGCTGGGTGTCAGCTTGGGTAGGTACAGGATCTCTAAACCAGCAAACCAACAGTTGGCGTTGTTGGCACCTTCGTCAGTGTAGATAACATGCAACTTCAGCCAGTCACCAGTACTCGTCTTTATCGTGTCGCCAGTAACCTTCGCCCACGGTGTTGCAACCAACTGGTTTGCCGTCGTGGGAAGTGTATCGGTTAAGGTGCTGGTAGAGATGGCGGTGGCATCATCGGCCTGAAAGGTCTCGCCAAACGACGGCGTAAACGACTTAACCGTCCAAATGCAAGTCCCCGCATCAGTGCTGACGTTTGCATAATGCACCCGAACGTGGATGTCATTTGCAAAGTCAATCCATGTTGGCATTGCGGAACCCCACGATGCCTCGTCATCTTCTGCTTCCATCTTTAGGCCGGTAATTTCCGTTGTAGAAATCTCAGCAAACACAGGAACGCCATCTGCTGTACCGGCGCTTCCAGTTACATGATGAAAGCCTGCCGCTGGAAGGAAAAGGTTCTGATACTTATATTCAATATTCTTATCGCGAATCATGATTTACCACTCCACAGTTTACCCCCCGTTGCGGGGATACTAAGTAAGAAAAGCACCCAGGGGGCATGTGCCCCCCAGGTGATACTAGGCACGACCCTAGAAGATCAAGTTATCAACCGTGATGTCACTGAGAACCGTTTGCGAGAAACGACGCTCAAGACCCAGGTTACCATACCAACACATGAAAGCTTCCCAGCTATCAGAGTTAGCCATTCGGCTGAACGAGTTGCCGTCGCGATCTGCAAAAGCCCAATCCTTCATCACATACAACTTGATGTCGTTTGTGTTGAGGAAGAAAAGCTTGTTGTAGGGCGCATGACGATCAAACTCAAGCGGCATAGGCGTAGTGCCACCCGCATAAGTCAGCTTCTGGAAACCACCTTTTAGCTGCTCAGGGGCGTAACGAACGTCACTGGTCAGCAAGTTGATGTACTCACGCCGAATGCTGTGATGACCCATGACAAGGTTAGGCTCAGCGCCGGCAACCTCATCAGCAGTATCAATAGCAAGCTGCATCAGCTCCAGGGACAACGGTCGGTTATCGCCGCCATTGTCCAGCACATTGGCTTTCCACTCGGGATTAAGTCCGGTGTCAACCGTCTGGAAGTTATCGTCAGAATCACTCACCATGAATGACAAGCCGGTAATCTCCTTATTGAAGGCATTATCGACATCGTCTCCAAGGACACAAACATCATTATCTGCAATATCAACAGCAGCGCCGCCAGTGGCGTTGATATTCTTCAGCACCGCTGTCGTTGTAGTTGGAACAGACACTACCTGCATCCGTTTTGCGCCAGCGGTTGGGCCTTGGTCTGTACCAGTCATTGCCCCGAAGTTCAGGACCATGCCTGCTTTCAGATAACGAGTGCCTGGGTTGTCAAAGGTTACAGTCACTTCAGCCTGGGCAGCAGTACTAGCGGGATTTCCACTAGTCTGAGCCAAGATGCTCGTGTTGTTAGACAAGGTGTCATTACCGGCAGCGCCGCCACCAGCAGAGGCAACAGGGTTGCCCCAGACTTGACGATTCATATCGACACGTAAGTCGCGACGAAGACCTTCAACCTCGGTACGAAGTGCTGAAGCAAATGCGCCTTTGTCACCTTCAGATGCTGCGATAACAACACCCGTCAACTCGATACGTCCATACATGAACTTCGCGTTGATCTTACTCTCGACGTACTCTTGACGCCCAGCAGTCGGTAACTTGCCACTTTCACCACGAGCACCAACACCGTGATTACGACGTAAGTGAATGGGAAAAAGAATACGTCGGCCACTCCACTTTCGTTTGGACTTCTCGACATATTGGAGAATAGGGATTTTATTATTAAGATGCTCGCGAATGGGACCTTCGTAGAACTCCTTGAGTACTACGTCGAAGTCACTGCCCCCATTAACGGTTCCTTGCTTTTGTGTTGCCATTATTTAGCTCCATTGCATTGAAAGTTATTCTTCACCAAAATATTGCAACGCTGCTTCTTCAGCCGCCCCTAGATCGTCACCAAAGTCTTTCTTTACAGGCATCTTACCCCGGCCCCTTTGTAGGGACTTGGGTGGTGCCTTGAAACCTTGGCGCTTCAGGCGCTGGTTAAAAGCTTGTACCTCTGCTTCGTGGGATCTCTTAGCCAGAGCCATGACCGAGGCATTGGGGTTCTGTACCAATGAGTTTACAACATCGTTGTCGCGCATCTCAGGGTACTTAGCCTTTGCCGAACTTATCTCGGTCATTATCTCTCGCTCAGCCTGCTTGACCTGCATCTCTTGATAGCGATGGTCATGAAACTGCTGCTGGTTTGTCAACCGGCCCTCCAGTTCATTCACACGCCGCTCGAGTGGATCTGCATAAGGGTCCGCCTCTTCCTGCTGGGCAGGTTTAGACTTAGAACTCTGCATCTCTTGCCAAGCCCACTGATTCCACTGGGCAGTCTCTTCGTACTGCGATTGCAACTTACCAAAATTTTGCTCCAACTCGTCTATGCGGTTTTTACTCGCACTGAGTTGATCCCTGCTCTCTTTGAAACGCTCATAGGGAACAGGACTTTCATCTGCATCGAACCCAGAACCTGTATCGCCGGTATCTTGCGAAGGGTCAGTTGCTTCAGAATCGGAAGCCTGCGAAGCATCCACGGAGTCTAAACTCGTATCGCCTAAATCATCACTCATAATAAAACCTCACGTACTGGCTGTCGAGCCAACGGTCGCTACCGTGAAGCAGCCTCAAAACCAGATTCATAGTCGGGTCGTCCAGGGCCTCTTGTGCCAACGGCACCATTTAGCTCTGGAGTTCCACCGCCTACTAATCCAGCGGACGATCCACCTTGAGATGGACCGGGTGCCGGGGCACCACCTTCTGGCGCCATGGGGGCACCGCCCTGCTCCGGTGACCCCGGAGGCATTCCTTCAGCACCAGATTGCACATGCATCTGCCACCAGGGCTGACCCTGCTGACTCTGGCTTTCGGCATGATAATGCCAAGCCAGGTGCTTCTCAAACGCCTCCTGTCTTTCAACAGGAAGCAATCTAAAATCAATCGACTTCATATAGCTAAGGCACTCATCAATGTGAGTGATATGGTCTTCCCAGGGTTGAACGTCCTGGTCTTTGCCATTAGCCATCATGTGATTCTCTTCTCTAGCGTAGCGCCGGTCCTTATCCTCATCACCATAGATTGGGTCCATATCCCCAAACTCCATCATGCGACGAGCTTTGATCTGCGTCTGCGGGTCTGCCGGGTCGCCCAGGATACCCACTTGGTACATCTGCATAATCTGCTCACGCCGGTAAGACGGGTGCTTCGGAAGCATTGAGTTCGCCATCACGCGCACGCGAGTGCTCTTGATCTGTTCCGCGTGAAACGAGAACACCTCAATACCCTGATTGCGGCCAACCACTTGAAGCGTCTTCTCAATGGGCATGTACTCACGCCACATCCACAACATCCGCTCACTCAAGCGCTCAACAGCCATCTCAAGCTCTCGCACCGTAGGCCCAAGCTTTGTTGAGTCAAGGTCAGACAGCAACCCAATCGCACGCCCAGAGGTCTGAGCGGGGCTAGAGCCTCGAGTGATATCCGAAACACCGCTGATGTTCTGGATATGCTCAATCTGCTCCTTCTCAATCATCCGATGTTCCGGTGATAAGGGAGGGGGCGGGAGCGGCTCAGGGGGTCGAGCAGCCGTTCGGTTGTAGAAGATGATCTCACCAGGCTCATCAGTAAACGCCTGACGGTCAACAGAGCCCTTCTCGGCTCGCCACTTAGGTTGAGCATGAAGATTCTTATTCTCAATGCGCTGGCTGATTGACTTGTTCAGTTCCTTCTGCGCTGGGATAGTCGGGTAAACCAGACCCTCTCCAGCGAATCGACCGGGGACAGTGTTGTGTCTGATGCAGATAAAAGGAAGCTCGCCGTAAGGCAGTGACTCCTGCTCTTCCAAAACAATGTTGCCGGCAACAATGGCATAATAGCCATCAGGGTGACGGGGGCTTGGCTTCTCGAAATACTCAAGAACCATCGTTCTATCAACATTAGCATCCGACGTATCCGAATTCCTAGCAAACTCACGGATGACCTGCTGACTGTGAACGTCCATCTCATAGGAGCTATCCGCATGGACATGCTTGCCTTTATTAGGCCACCGCTCTCGAATCTCATCAATGTGCATCAGGTTTGAGTGAATCATCCATCGGCAGGTATCCATGTCCTTAGCGCCTGGATCCCAACTCACTTCAAGCGGGCTCAATACATCGACAACAGGAAGGCCAGATCGCTTACGCTCCTCTTTGGTGACATTTTCCTCGACGGACTCGATACCCTCAAGATACTCCATGGTCTGCTCGACGGTCTCTTCGACGTAATCATCGCCTTGAGTGTCGTCCCACCAGCACTTCAGAAACACAGTGCCGCTAACAGCCATCCACTTCACTGCCTCGTGTATCTTCACCGGCATCTTCAACTCATGCCAGAGATAATCAAGAAGATGCTCGCTCTGCCGTGCAGCCTCTATATCATCGTCATCAAGACTTGCTGGTGAGCACATAAACCCAGGTCGGTTCTCAGTCAGCTTACCTGCTAAAGTCTCAACGGTCGGAAGTATGTAATTGAGGACCATACGAACGCGCCATGCTGGGGGGCTCTCATCCACCAACAGGCGAGTCACCTTGTTATAGCGAGACCACTGGCGGCCAGTGTAAAAAGCCAGTGACAGCCAAGACTTCTCCATGATCGTCTGCTTGGCGCTTTCCGCCAGTGCAAACTGGTCCCTGATATACTTAGCCGACTCCCGTTCTTTATCAGTTGGGGAGTAAGCAGTAGAACTCTGCTTCTTGGAGTATGCGTCACTGATTGGTCCTGAATAACTCATATATTACGCGGAACCACCTGTCCGTAAGTTGGGGCTTGTTGTTGCTGCATCTGCTGGCGTCGGCGCTGTTGCATCATTAGCGCGGCGCGCAGTCGTGGGCTCATGGGCGCGGTTTGCGGTTGAGTCCCCGCTGCCGGCTGCGGTGGCTGCTGAGTCGGTATTGTGGATTGCCCAGCAAGGCCCTGTTTGCGTTGCCGCTCAGCCAGTAATCGCAAAAGGTTCGGATCAATCCCGCCAGACACATAGCCGCCAAACTGATCAATCGACGGTGCCGAGAACTCCTGGCCAATCTGCAAACGAGCTAGCGCCACTACAGACCTGCCCTTGCCTTAGCGGCTCCTGCCAGACTACCACCACCGCCGCCCGGCATTCCGGGTGGTCCCATGGGGGAAGGGCTTCCAGATATCTGCTTCTGTAGCTCTTGGACGATTATCTGCTTCGCGCTGTTTGGTAATTTTGACAGCACCCGAAGTAGGTCATCCAAAGAAGGTCCGCCAGATCCCCCATCGGGACCGCCCATCGGAGGGCCACCCATTGGAGGACCGCCGCCAGGGCCAGAAGGGGGTGGTAATTGAGGTAGTGGCATAAATCCTCCTTAGCCAAACATCTTGTTTTTTATGTTACTAGCAGCAGCTAGACGAATGTTTTCAGTCGGCGCGGATACGGGTGCGCTGCCTGGATCTCCCAACCCACCAGAAGAAGGCGGGGAACTCGTGCCCGGTTGAAATGTTGGTCTAGGTGGCGTGTATTTAGGTGCCTTTTGCGGCCTATCGCCAAACAGATTATCTAAAAGTGAGCCAACAATCGCACCAGCGATTCCAATAGCAGCGACACCAAGAGGACCCAGGGGAGTACCCAATACTGCGGCAGTTGGGACCGCAGCGCTCGCCGCGCCCGCTGTCGCCGGGGCAGCCAATGAGCCACCTAGCCCGGCACCAAGGCCAGACATCCCGATAGCAGTAGACCCTAAGGACCCGCCAGCAGCAAAACTTGGGAGTGTCAGCGCAGGAAGCGACATCGCTGGAATGAAGGCGGCAGACCCGCCCGTCAACATCCCAGAACCAATCGCACTGCCAATAGTCCCACCGGACTTTTCCCAGAAGGTGCCAGGTGGCCTCGGGGGCTGATACCCTACACCAGGTGACTGGTATGATAGTAATGGCGAGTTAAGTACTTGGATGGTCATCGCCGTGCCTCTCTGGATGTTTGACTGTCATGCTCCAGTAATCCTGCTCAAACTTACCCCGATGCTGAGCCTCAAACTCTTGCCAACGATTATCATAGTCTTGGGATAAATCATAAAGTTGACGTCGGCGCTCTCGCATATCTCGATTGTATATATACATGGAGGCAGCTATACACAGTGCGCCAAACGGCAAAAGCATAATGATTATAACTACTTCCACCACACCCCCAAGTGCGGGTCACGGTCGTCGTCGTCAGCTACTATGAACTGAGCAACCGAATTCCGTGACAAGTCCTTCTTTTTCACTGGCTCCGATATTGCCGCATCTTCTAGCAAGGAGTCAACATATATGGCAATGGCCATCGACATAACAGCATCATCGTGCTCACCGGGCATTGCCTCATACCGTCCCTTGGTGGTCTCAATGAAGACCTTGCATTCAGATAGGAACCTTGTTGAGTAGAATGTGTGGGTATCAAGGCGAATGGCCTGCCCAAGCGCGGCGATCATCGCATCGCGCTCACCCTTGGCCTGTGTTCTGAACCCATACCGCTGCGTCCAGTTCACTGAGTTGATGCTTCGCACGTAAATGTTATTGTACCCAAAGTCAAGCAACACCTTTACGACGGCAAGACCTGGGCCGTCAATCTCTGGGACGAGAAGGGCATCGTTGTAAAGAGTCGCAACGTTGTGTGCCTGGTCTGCAACAACATCCGGCGGGGTCCTAGCATAGTATTCGGCAGCCTGAACTCGCTCAGTTCTATCCAACACCTGTATGCAAGAGAAGTCCCCTTCCTCAACCCCATGGGCCGTATCGACGGAAACGATATACTGGTGATCGTCCTCTGGTTCTTTGTATACTTGCCAGTCATCAGGCCCCGGCTTGAGAATACCGTCAACGCCAAACAGACTTCCAGTCCTTACAGCGCCAACAGACCCATTTAGTTGGTCAATGCGCTCCTGAACCTTCGCCTGAGGCAGTGGGCTACGGGCTGAACTGGTGAACGCTATCTGTGGAGAAAGCGGGTATTCCGTGTCAAATCGCGTCAGGTCCCCACTAAACTTGGTCTTCAGCGTTTGGATCGCCCACTTCACCCGCTCTGGTGGCAAGTTGAACTCCATGGCCCTTTTCGCCCATGTATCGTCATAGCCAAGCTCGGTAGCAAGGCGATAGAACAACGCATCGTCCTCAGCCCTGTGCGCGAGCCGCATCCGCTTGTCCAACTGGGTGTTTGTTAGGCTAGGCTCTAGGATATATCGAGCGTGGTCTTGCCATCCAAAGAAGACAGGTCGATAGATATTCCCTTCTTCGTTCTTATAAGCTTGCCAGAACCGAGTATAAAAAGCACCGGACGCTCCATTGGCTGTCGATTCCATGAACACGTAGGTGCCAGGTACATCCGCAACTGCGGCAAGCTGTGCCTGCAGGGCATCTTCGTCAGTCGTAGACCGACGACGTTTATGCCACAACGCAACTTCGGACAGATGTAGAAAATCCCAGGTAGAGCCTCGAGCGGCGTCCGTACTCCCTTGGGTTTGGATTTGGTATCTTGCCCCATGTGCCCACCGTATTGAATTGCCTATCGTCTTGGCCGGCGCTATCAACGGTATAGCCCCAGGCAGGTTCTCCTGATAACGCTTGATGATATGGAAGATCTCTTTAGTTGAATCAGACAAGTGAGCGATGCACATCGCGTTCGCCTGCTTCTTGAACTGACAATGGTGATGACCGAATGCCTTGAAGAAGGTCGTGCCTCCAACCTGCCGGCTCTTTAGGTCAATGATTCTAACAGGTTGGCGCTTCGCCTCTGCATCCTCAATCATACACAGCAACTCTTCCTGCTCTGCATTGAGGGTTAGTGGCGATAGCCGATAGGAGTCACCGACGAGTGTTCGTATCTTCAGACAGTTCTGGAAGTAGAACCGCCGGTCATGCTTACATCTCTCCCAGAACTCATGGAACTGGTATGATTCGTTTGAAATACCGCCCATTAGCTACAGGGGAGATGCCAATGGGCGGCGAAAGGAAGTGCGGAGTTCGCTTAGACGAGAGGAAAGGAGAATCCCCCGTGGGCTAGATCCAGATAAAGAGTAACACATCATTTAACGATGGGCACACTTTTTGACTTTTTCGGATTCTTTCGCTTCACCTTCTTGCCCCTAATCACTTGCTGGATGTCCTTCTTCTTCATTCCCGTATGCTCCACTATATCATCATAACTCAAACCCGCCTGATATAACGCAACCGCAGATGACTCACTAGCAGACACCGATGTGAACTCAGCCTTGGCCTGTACCACTTGAAGCCGAGACTCCAACGAACTCTCAGCAGCAAACGGATCCCAAACCATCTCCGGCTCCTGGCTCTCGACAACCTTCTCCATAAAACGACCAATACCATCCTTCGCCTTTATATAAGCATTCACAGCGCGAAGGTTCTCGTGCAGTTGTACGAAGTCGTCGGCTGCCACCACCACTGCATTTTTGAGTAGCGAGTGCGCGCCCTGCGCAGCATCTTGGTAGTATGCTGCAATATCTTGCGGGTTGTCGGTCTGTGTTGTAAGCTGTTCAGTATCTGCCATCACTAGGAGGTTAAAGGAAATGTCTAAGAAGAACAAGTGGAAGATTCAGGAACCGGGGTCGCCCCCCTCTATTGAGGTAGCTGTAGTAGAGAAAGTCGCCAGCCGGCTAGTCCCCATCGACAAGGCTGTCAAGCAGTTACTCGACAAGACTGCCCTCCGCAATAAGATCGACACCGGGGTTCTGGTAGATCTATCAGTGGAGGCCATGCTTGGTTCCGTCGAGGGTTACGGATACAACGTCATGCAGGCCGTGGACCCCAGCCGGTCAGCAGTCATCGGAGATAGAGACGACGCCGGAAGTATCACCGTTTCAAGCAAGTCCATGGAAATACTCAATGCCGTGGGCACGTACTTTGGTGCCCGAGTCACTGACGTTCTCCAGGACGCCGTCATGGGCCAACGATATAACTGGCAGCGGATGCAACCCGTCAATGCCAGAAGCATGAGTTCAATGAGAGTAGAGATGTTTAGACTTGAGCAACTAGGACCCAGAGCATGAATGAGAAAGCAAAAGGCTTCGTCGCCAAGGTCTTTGAGACAGATCCACTCCTCGCATCTATGCTCGAGAAAATAGAAGACCTCGACATACGAAGGCACAACATAACAGGAAACAGCGTCAACCCATTCTATGCCGGTAGACTAAACTCGCCAACAACATCAGAGCGACTAAAGGTGCTGCTGAAAGAACAGTGCTGCGATGGATGCGATATGCCAGTGGTCGTCTGCATCAACCAAGACACGAAACTCAAACTGGTTCACTAAACCCAAAACGCCAAATTTTGGATGTTAATGTCTTACATCATATATAGGGGAAAATGTGGCCCCCGCCTAAGGTACCCCCGCCCCCGTTCAATTAAATATACAGCGTAAACCGAACGACTGTTCGCATATGTTCAGTGGAGTACTGAACAAAACAATACAGATCTTGGATCGATTCTTGCTTGTCTCCCGCCCAAAAAAAACATACGTTCGTTTTATATCTGGCCAAAAAAAACATACGTTCGTTATGTATCCCTCGCGCGCGCGTTCATTATAATACGCGACAAGATTTCCTGATATCTGCTGTAAGTCCTTGTAATCATTGACTATCTTGTAAGTCCCCGTAATCATTACATTCTTGCGTTTGGCCTATCATAGGTACTAACACCTACCTGGAGTGCTAAGTGGCCTGTAATGTGTCTCTAAGACGGTTTCTCAGATTTGTCCGAATTGTCCGATTCTGTAGCAACTACTCAAGCCAAGAGCTCAATGCAAAGTGACTACTCAATTGCTACACGTCTGGCCGATTCTAAACACACCACAAAAACACACCCAAAAAGCAACACTGCAAACCATACAAGGTTAAATCACCATTCCGCTTGTACATATACGCAAGAATAGACCCCTATTGACCCCCCCGTTTAACAAGTTAAGAAAGTACTGTGTTTGCTGTGTTTGCTGTGTATTGGCAATGATTACCAGTACTTAGCCCGTGTCATAAAAAAAAGATGAGATAAGTTGTTGACAGGTATTTCCTCACGTGCATTTAATAGCTCATCAAGTTGAGTAGTTGATAACTGCTTACCTGGTACAACATAGCCCGCATGGGAGGCGCAACCAAGCTTGACGGTTGAGCCGATACCCAGGAGACAGCAATAGCAACACGCTCGCACTGTGGCAACTGGTAGAGTCAAGGCCGATAGACCAAGGCAGTGAAGACGGGCAACCCATGATAGTTAGCATTTTACAGTGTGAGACTCGACGGCGTTAATAGACTGCGAAACGGAAAGCCTAATCAGCCTACAAAGTAACAGAGCGAAACCGCGAAATAGATACACGATGTATCTTCGGAGCTTGTAGCAATACCGCTGTAAATAAATGAGCCGGTGTCATGGGAATAGCAAGGTTGTTCACCGTAATTCCGAAAAGTAACTAGGTGAAACAGGAACCTTTTGACCCCGTATGGGGTCTAAGCTGAGGGAATTTATTGAATGAGAAATAAACCAACAAAGAAAAGAGGTAACAAAATGGCATATTCAAAAAGACAAGTGAGCATTGCTTTCCCTTCTTGTAAGGGTAGGCGCAAGACACAAAAACAAAAGGTAAGCCGTGAACGGTCGGCCACCGAGTCAAGGGCATTCAATACAGGTACAAATCGTACACGTAGAATCCCTGGTAAAATGGAGATGAGAATCAATGAGTAAGTTTAGAATCTGGATGAATGATACACCGTTCGAAGTTCTGTTCGTATGGACCTTCTTCATTACGATAGCAGTGCTATCCGTAGGCGGTATAATTTTGGAGGCATTGCTAAAATGCTAGGCTACCTACTCGCATCATTGCTAATGATTTTGATAGCAGTTACGCACTAAATAATTATATTGTTGACAGGCTGTTTATCCTTTTGATAGGGTAGCAACCAGAAACAAGGAGACAAACTAAATGTTGAACGCAAACTACATCTACAAAACAAAGAAAGAATTGAAGGCCGCCGTAGGCCAGCGCTTGAAAGCAACTGAGACTAGCATGTTTGGACCTGAGAAGGTTGAAGACGGCAAGGTTCTAGTCGTCGGCCCATGTGCCCACACTAGGCGCAGATGGTACGCCGAAGTGCACATGCAAGACGGCAAGATTAAGAGTGTGAAGTAGGCAACAAACGGGAGGCCTTGACGGGCCTCCCAAGACAAGAGGTAAGACAAGTGGAAAAGAAATATATACTAATCGAAATACTAGGCACCTCCCTAATGATAGTGGGTGCGGCGGCGATGCTTATACTCTGTACCTTTATGGTACTTGAACTACCAGCAGCGCCGGCAGGTGGACTAGGCTCGACGGGCTACGCTGAATACCTGGCTTGCATAGCTTGGGTGATTGGATGCGCTAGCGTAGCGCTCCTTTGTTGCTACGGTGCACTGCCTAGCCTACGCGCGGCGCTCGGGAGGGATGTATAATGTATCCAATCTATCGCTGGGAAATAACAACAGACCATATAGCGGACGACGACATACCCGAGGGTACTAACTGCAATGCCAAGGGTATGGAAGGGCCGTATGGTTTAGATGAGTCTATCACGGCCAATCGTGCACAGTTCAAACTGTACGACGACGACCTTGAACTCTATTACACGGGCTATATATACGGGGAGTACGAAGGGTTCGAACCGTTAGACGATTTCGGAACGCCCAATGCCGGCGCAGTAAGAATCAAATTAGACGGGAGGTGGGTATGAGTGGCTTTGCATCCGACCTAGTCGGTAGACAGTTCACACTCAGGGCGTGGCTTGTCGTTGCATATCCACATCTTAACACTGAGAAACATTGCACTGTTACAGGTGGCGACAAGGATTTTACCTACGTCCAATGGGATGACGGCATACGGCAACAGTTTATTAACACTGAGTTTCACGACTCACTACAACCAAGAAGGGGATGACGGTATGGCTGACACGCACATGCAACTTTGCATCAGTGAACACACAGAACCAGCGGCGCTACCATGCCACTGGTGCGGCAAGGATTCAGACGGCGCTTGGAGTGACGCCGATGGGTGGGTATGCGAGCCGTGCATTGCAAAGGATGAAGCAGGGGAGGAACTCTAATGGCATACGGATTTCCACACGGGTACGTGCACTGTGCGTGGTGCGGTAAGGACTGCAGCGACAGTGCGAAGGTGAATAAATTTGAGGAGTCAGTCTGTATGGACTGTGAAGAGGAGGAAAGTGATGACGATTAGGCACACTGTGGTTGACGGTGAGAATCAGTTTACTGTTCCCACTGGTGAGAATGAAGAGTTAAGCCTAGTCATTCGAGTCACCAGCGAAGGTATCATCATCGACGTGAGTGATGAGAGTGGTGAGGTTAGGAAGTCAGCCTACCAATTTTGGTCCGACCTGGAAGAGATGACGCAATACTAAAGAGGAGACAAACGATGACAATTAAAGCATGGCAAGGACCGTCAACCATTGACGGCCAGGACATCATGGCGGTGGTGTCTTGTGAGTGTAGCGCAAGTAAGAATGATAAGACGGGTGATATGGTGCAAGTTGCATTCATGCGGACGGATATCAAACCCAGTACCGCAGTGCGTGAAGGTAAGGATGGATCGGTATGCGGCGACTGTAAATTCAGAGCTTGGATACGGAAACAAACTAAGAGTGATGAGCCACCATGTTACGTGGCTACACACTGGATGGCTAGCACGTGGAAGGCTGGCAAGGCAGCCATTGAGAGCATGGTAGCAGCCTGCTCTGTCTTGAATGGTAAGCCCGTGCGATTTGGGAGCTATGGCAACATGAGTAGCATACCAAGGGATGCAGCGGAGCGACTGCTGAAGGCGGCCAGGAAGTGGACGTTGTATGAACACAGGTGGAAGCTAGACAGCGTGCAATGGTTGCGGCATTGGGCAATGGCAAGCGTGCACAATGAGGCTGAAGCTCGAGAGGCACAGGCTATGGGGTGGCGGACATTCAGGGCTATGCCTGAAGGCGGCCAGCCTATGGATAGTGAGGTCGTGTGTCCGTTCGAAACACACAAAGTACAGTGCGCTGACTGTCTGCTCTGTAATGGTAAGCGGGATGGCGGCAAACGTAAAAGCGTGTGCGTAACAGCACACTAAAAGGAGAGTGATAATGTTTACAGGGATAATAGGTGGGATGAATATCCATAACGTGGCGAGTGCAACCAGGGTGGTGCATGTATACGACGGCCACACCGTTACTATCTGGGAGTTCCTAAGGGCGGACGGTAGCACGTTCAGCTTAGCGGCCTTCCACCAGGATGATGACATGACAGTAACTGAGTTAGATAGGCGAGTGATTGAGGAGGAAAAGAAAGATGTGGAATAGATTTAGATACAGAGACAGCGGCAAGGGTAAGTGGGCATGGTTCCTTAGGGTAGCCGGCCCCGAGACAGCGCCTGATTACCTTGTCTTCTATTGCAGAAAGCTAAAGGCTTGGAGCATGAAAAGGTGGGGCACCTATGGGTGGGCTGGCAACTGGAAGCACTGGTCGTCAGCCAAGGCAGCGAAGCGGGCAGCGGAGCTTGACTATACAGCGAGGGACAACCACCAATGGGAGGAGTTGAGATGAGTCAAACAATTACAACAACGGCCAGCAAACGGGAAACTATCACAGCTTCCGTGACAATATACGCAACCTTTGACCGACAAGATGCGCTCGACTGGTTCACGGACAGGGTCAACCAAGAAGAACCCGAAGACCGGCACTCACTGAGCCAGCGCTTTGGCGAGTTTGAATCGGAGGTTTCGGACGACGATAACGTCCGGCTTTATATGAACAACGGTGGGTTGTTTGACGACTACGACGTTGATCATGATGAATATTTTGAGCACTGCTTTGAGGCAATAGATGGATGAGGCAGGCGTACTTGATTGGATTATATTTATTCTGATGATGTTCGCCTGCTTCAAATCATCGGTGTAATTACTATGTTGTTGACAATAACTGAGATAAAGAATAGAAGGTGTATATGTGGAACGATAAGTTAGCACGCCGTGTTAGGCGTGAGTTAGAAAATCTATGTGACCGGAGGGTTAGCCAAACTGAATTGGCTGGCTGGCTGGGGTACTCACGTGAGTCGGTCGCAGGCTGGGAGCAAGGGCGATACCGTCCAGACCCGGCGGTCCAGTTCCTGTATTGGAAGCTGAGCCAGGACCCTGGATTCATCAACGAAGTACAGCAGTGGAGTAAGCTACATGGCGCAGGCCAGTCACAAGTTAGCGAGGCTGCGACGAGCTAGTCAGCTTAGTCGTGAGCAGTTGTGTGCAATGGCGCAGGATGCTGGACACTCTGTGTCCTACCCTGCACTGGTGCAGTATGAAAGGGGGGAGCGACAACCTAAACTAGGGCTAGCCATCTGGCTGGCGAGACACTTTGACATGACAGTAGAGGATTTATTTAATGGAAGACACGAAGACAAAAGAAAGAACGGCTCTGGAGCAGATAGAGCAACACGCCCATGACATTGTGATAGCCAGCCTGGCTATCGAAACACTTACAATAGGCGCATCAAGGGGAACACCGAGGCATCGTGTGAAGATGGCGGTGAGGTCCGTCATGTTCCACGCTGATGGGATTTTGAAAGGAGGAAAAGGATGAGTAAGCTAGTGATAACAGGTAGTTCAATGGGTCTGCTTCAGACCTGTGCTAGGAACTACAAGCTCAGGTATGTTGACGGGATAGAATCAATCACCCGGCCTTCATACTTTACCCTTGGCTCTGCGTTTCATGCGGCGGTCGAGGAGTTCAGGCGGGGCGGCAGCCTGGGTGACATGATGACTGCCGGCATGGACCCAGACCTAAGCAAGGATGATACGTGCAGGCTTCAGGCCATGGTCGAGGCATACCACACTCGCTATAAGAATGAGCGAGGTACCTTTGATTCTATAGAGGAGGAGTTCAAGAAGCCATGGCGTGGTGCTTGGTCACTGTGTGGTGTCGTCGATGCTATCAAGGGCGGTGTCATCTATGAGACCAAGACCGTTGGCCGCATCGATGGTGCCTACCTCGAGCGCCTATGGCAGGCACGGCAGACCCTTATCTATTGCGCTGTGATGGAGGTGAACACAGTCATCTATGACTTGGTCGAGAAGTCTGGCATCCGGCGTTACAAGGCTACGCCTGCAGAGAAGCGCAAGTATGTGACTGATAAGGGGACAGGGCAGCAGCGGCTCAACGCTAAGCAGCGTGAGTACGATGAGCCTGATGCTGACTACCTCACTCGCTTACGTGAGTGGTACGTCAAGCATCCCGAGGCTCTACATAGGGAGGAGATTATCTATTCAGATATTCAACTCAAGGACATATGGGATGACATCGATGCAGAGGTTAGGAGATTGCAGTGGCACATGAAGGAGGGCGTGTGGCCCAGGTCATTGAACTCTTGCCATCGATACAACAACCCGTGTGAGTTCGCACCCCTTTGCGGCAGTGGTGGTAGCAAGCTGGTCTTGGACACCCACTACCAGTCGAGGGAGAAGATACATTCAGAACTAAAAGGAGAGACAAGTGATAGTGATACCAACTAAGAAAACAAGCGTGACCCTGGGCTTAGGTGACCAGGTTGTCACCATCTACGGGGCACCTAAGATAGGCAAGTCTACCTTTGCAAGCCAGTTTCCAGGGGCATTGTTTGCGGCGACCGAGCCTGGTCTGAACCACCTCAACGTGTATCAGATTCCAATCAATGAGTGGAAGGACTTCCTCTCACTGGGTGCTGCACTGGCAAGCGACCCGCTACAGGTGGAGACACTGGTAGTGGACACGGTGGACATCCTCTACCTGCAGTGTCAGTCAGCAGTGTGTGATAAGGCAGAGGTTCAGCACCCCTCTGACCTGAGCTATGGCAAGGGCTTCTCGCTGGTGAACAATGAGTTCCGGCGGGTGTTGGCTCGCATTGGTACTCTTCGCACGTCGAAGGGTGGCAAGCTTGGGCTGGTACTCATCAGCCATGCTAAGGAGATTGAGGTGGATACCCGCACGGGTAAGCACATGCGATGGGCACCCACCCTCCCGCCGTCAGCACGCAATATCGTTGAGGGTATGAGTGACCTGTTGTTGTTCGCAGATGTGGATAGCGATGGCTCTCGCGTCCTTCGTACTAAGCCATCGCAGCGGTGGATTGCCGGCGACCGCTCGGGAAAGCTTCCTGAAACGTTGCCACTAAGTTATGATTCCCTTTCCTCTACATTCAGTGGGAAGGCTAGCAAGAATGGAGAAAAGAAATGAGTGAAGCATTTGACTGGAGTGCATTGGATGGTAACTGGGCTGACGCTGACGTCGGTAGCTCGGGGTCAACACAGGAATACACACCTGTGCCTGACGGACCTTACGTGTGCGTCGTTGATAAGGTAGAGTTCCGTGAGTCTAAGAGCGGCAACCCTTACCTCAACTGGGTGTTGATCGTGACCAGTGGGGCTCATGAGGGGCGGTGGATATTCAAGCGCAACATGCTTGCCAACGCACAGAACATGAAGTTCCTCAAGCAGGACGTGGCCGCGTGCGGCATCGACTTGCCTGATAAGCTCAGTGACCTGAAGCTTGAGTCTTTCTTGGACCGCAAGGTAAAGATAACTAAGAAGACTAAGAATGACTTTGAGAATATTTACATTGATAACCTGGTCGCAGAGACCAAGGGCAGCACCCCGGTGCAGGAGTTTGACGACGATGACATCCCCTTCTAATAAGGACAGAGACATGGACACACCTCAGGGTAGATTGGACCGCTTGCTTATGGCGCTGGCTAACAAGATTGTTCAGATGAAAGAGACCCTTAGTAAAGAGCACAACATCCCGGCGGACCAAGTGAACGAGGCTCATAGTATTATGGGTGAGTTGGCTTGGACATCGGGCGCTGTCGAGGGGGTGCTGACCTGCTTGGCGGCGGATGAGCAACCTAAGATTGAGGTGATCCACTAATGGTTAGCGGAGCTTACAACAGGAAGAAGGGCCATGACTTCGAGAGGGAGTTGGTCCATCGGTTCAGAGAGGTATTCAATGATGACGACGTGAAGCGTGGTCTTCAGTATCGGTCTGGTGTTGAAGTTCCAGATGTCGAGTGCCCGGTGTTCTGGATTGAGGCTAAGCGCATGAAGCGCCCTAATATCAGGGCTGCGTATCAGCAAGCAAGCGATGCCTGTCCAGAGCATCGGGTTTCACTCGCGATTACAAAGGCAAACAGGGAAGACGCTCTTGTCACGCTCAACTTGGAGGACTTCCTCGAGATAGTGGGCGAGTGGTGGGAGTACAAGAAACAATAGGGAGAGAAGATGTATGAATGCCCCACGTGCGGGATTATTCTAGAACGCACAAGCACAATCAGGGCCAGGCGGGACGGCAACCACCGGCACAAAACAAAATGCGAGTCAGCTAAGCCAGAGGAGAGGCGGTACTTCAAGCGGATGGGCCACTGGCCTTCCAAAGGAGTCAACCTTGCGAAGTACCGAGACTAAGTATCAATGTGACAATTGTTCACGAGTAACCTACAATACCCAGTCCCTAGTTGGCTGGAGACGATTCAAACTATGGAGAGAAGAAGATGAAGAGCCAGACACACAAGATATCTGCGACAGTTGTGCGCAGGCGTTGGCGTCTATCCTGGGCAAGCGAAGAAGCATCGAGCGAGGCAGCTACAGGGAGCAGCCAATGCAAGAGCACCTCAAGAGCCCATCGGCAGCCGACGCAGATGCTTACGCCGTTACCACCAGAGCACCCCAGCCCGCCGCCGACTAACTCTTATTAGATTCCAGTAGAAATAGATTCTTGTCGCCACCCATTGGGAGGTTGGCAATGCCGCGTTTGCGTGACGAGCCGAGCGCGTAAGTCACTGGCCTTGTCTTCGGCATGCATCTGAGGATTGAGTTCTTTAGCTGCGGCCACCGTACTGGGAAGTTGATGCCATGCTGCGAGCACCAGAACTTGTAGATCTCATGGATGTGGGCACTGCTCATGAATCCCTTGGATGAATCCATGAATGGACCTTGCCGCTTGTCACCTAGCGCAGCTTCCCAGTCCTTGGCCACAGTGGACATGCCAAGGTCAGCTACAAGCTCAGCGAACTGCTGCTCGCTAGGCTTGGATGCATCCAACAAGAACATGCGTGCGTCACTAACACAGGGGACAGCAAGGTCCCGCGTTATGGTGCGGCCAAGCAACTCCTTCAAGAAGGCTGCAGCACCCGGCCACCCGGCGTTGCGCTCATCTATCAGTGTACCAATGACGCCTGGGTCAAGCTTATCCTCTTGATTGAATACACTATAGCGGCGGTCACCCGGCTCCAACCGGATGGGCATGGTGTCGTTACTCATCAGCACCATGTTGAACCAGATGGGATACTCCTCGCCTGCCTTGTGCATGCGGCGCACCATGATAGTCGGCTCAGTTATCCACGCCTTTATCTTGTTCAAGGTCTTGGCATCCCGATAGCCTGAGCACGCCACTTCATTAGCCACTACCATCAGTGAGCGGGTGAGTGTGGATGGCGCGAACTTATCCTCCATCTGCTCCTGCATTAGCTCGGTCTGCATCTTGCCATAGATAGCCTTCATCATACCGTCAGGCCCCCAGAACAGGCCCTTGCCTGAGCCCTGTATGCCGTGGAAGATGAGCGCTGTCTTGTTGCGATGCGCCCCCTTGCCTGAGTACAGGGTCTGAAGGGGCTTGGCTATCCAGTCAAGGGCATAGTTCAAAGCCTCTTCGTTCTGACCGCACAGCCAGTGGAGCAGCCAGACATATGCTGTGCTGTCCCCACCCGCTGGCTCCAGCGGCAGCCCCCTAAATTGATTGAGCCATGTGTTACCTCGGTCAAGGGTGACGGGCTGGGTGGAGTTGGGATTGAATACGATGTCCCGCGCTGGTGGTAGTGCGTTGATCATCCCCTTCGCTGACTCCTCATCGAACCCAGACGTCCGAAGCCGTGCGTTCAGTGCGTTGCGACCACTGCCCTCATACCATGAGTCGCCTGCAAGGTATGCGAACCTGCCACTATCCAATTGATAGAAGTGATGATGGCACCGAGCAGCCGCGTTGAGGCACGTCACACCCTCCCTTGTGCCGAAGCGGGACACGCAGTCGGTGAGGTCAGAGAAGTCAGGGAGAACGGCCCTCTCCGCGTTAGGGAATGATTGAGCAGAGCGCTGCCAATACCTATCCCCTGCTGCATCAGAGTCCATGACCATAACAACCGATGCCGGCGGCTCTGTTAGTAGGCTGGCTGTCTCGTCCCACCACTTGGGACCAACGCCACCTTGGAAGCCGAGCACCCCACCCTCAATGAACCCTGCCTCACGCATACACATCAGGAGCAGCGTGTCTATCTCACCCTCTGCGATGTAGAGCACCTTGTCCTTGGCATAGTTAGCAGCGGCAGGAGGTGGGTCACCGAACCACACAGGCGTACCAGACGGAAGACCAACGGCCTCATTGGAGACACGCAATGATTTGATCTTGGTCTTACCTCGACCAACAAAGCGCCTGACTCCGCTGACTACTGAACCATGGACATCGTACAGTGGAACAAAGAGCAAGTGCTCCTTGTGCCTCGTCCAATAGTCTTGCTTGAGACCGCTGGTCCACCCAACAT
>Ga0209815_1000790_pt1 | contig 22331 bp, 21 predicted proteins | sample CoawatmetaG00DNA_FD_187507 | JGI IMG/M metagenome (GOLD analysis project Ga0209815, IMG submission 187507) | Marine microbial communities from the West Antarctic Peninsula - Coastal water metaG002-DNA (SPAdes) (version 2) | ecosystem: Environmental > Aquatic > Marine > Coastal ...
AATTGACTCCATGATAACCCTTAGCGCGACCAATCAGACGCGTCTTGGAGCCCATACCTCTTTTACGCCAGTAAGCGCGAGCCATTTTTAATGAGGTGTCAGCGCTCTCAGAGCCAGAGTTAGTAAAAAATACTCGATTAAGCCCTGCCGGCATAAATTGGGTAATGCGCTCAGCTAACTTAAAAGAAGCTGGGTGGCCGTGCTGAAAGGGTGAACAAAAATCAAGAGTACTTGACTGCTTGGTAATCGCTGCAGAAATTTCAGGGCGACAATGCCCAAGGCCGGTCGTCCATAGACCCGACAAGCCGTCAAAGATTTTACGTCCATCAGCGGCTGTGAGGTAGGCACCATCGGCACCCACAATCATCCGGGGATTTTGTTTGAACTCGCGATTACCGGTGAAAGGCATCCAGTGCGCTTCAAACTGCTCGGGGGTAACGCCCGCATGACTATAAAAACCCTGAACTTCAGGCGTTTTTTTCTGGCGTGGATGGAACGCTTTAGTCAGCTTTTTTATCATACTATTCATGGCAGACCTATAAGTGGGGCAGTTTATGGTCTGCATTATAGGCCATAAACTGCCCGTCTTTGCATACCCCTCTAGGGGATACTGAAGCCGGTATGCCCCAAGTCTCTAGGGCAGATCATCTACCAGTTCACCTTCGACATGCTCGAGTAGATCTTCGCGGTCTAAATTCAGCGTCAGCATTATACTGGCCGCCACATACATGGATGAATAGGTACCAATACCGACACCAATCATCAACGCGATAGCGAAATTATGAATCAGTTCACCGCCAATAAAGAATAGTGCTGAAAGTACCAACATAGTGGTCACTGAGGTATTGATGGTGCGCCATAATGTCTGCGACAGGGACTCGTTGATGACTTCAACCGGACTCGCTTGACGAATCTTACGAAAATTCTCGCGAATTCGATCGGATACCACGATGGTATCATTAAGGGAGTAGCCCACCACCGCTAGTACCGCCGCCAATACAGTGAGATCAAATTCTAGGCGTGCCAGAGAGAATATACCCAACGTGATGATCACGTCGTGAACCAAAGCTAATACCGCACCGATAGAAAATTTAAGCTGAAAGCGAATCGCCACATACAGCATCACAACGGCCAGTGCCGTTAACATACCCAAACCACCATCTTCGCGAAGTTCGTCTCCAATCTGCGGGCCGACAAAATCCACACGCCTCAACTCAAGCTGGTCTCCACTAGACTTTAAAACAGCCAGCACCTTTTCCGAGAGCGCCTGATCAGGCTCCCCTTGCAGCCGTATCAATACGTCAGTTTCTGAACCAAAATGTACTACCACAGGATTTTCAAAGCCTGCGGTGGCCAACTGCTGGCGTAGCGCAGAGACATCAGCAGGTTGCTCGTAACCCACTTCAATCTGTGTCCCACCCGAAAAATCAAGACCTAGAACCAGCCCCTGACTGTAGAGGGACCAGACCGATACGGCTAGCAGGAGAGATGAAAAAATCACCGCATATTTGCGGAGGCCCATAAAGTTATAGATCTTTGCTTGCGTCATGATGTTCTCCTTAAATCCAAAGCTTGTCGATTTTGCGACCGCCAACAACCATATTAACCAGTCCACGTGTCATAACAATGGCAGTAAACATCGAGGTTAAAATACCAATCGATAATGTCACAGCAAAACCCTGCACAGGCCCAGAGCCAATCAGGAATAGGATTAGGGCCACAATGAGCGTGGTAATATTGGCATCGAGAATCGACACGAATGCTCGGTCATAGCCTGCGCTAATAGCACCCTGACTCGACGCACCGCCAGCAAGCTCCTCACGGATTCTTGAAAATATCAGCACATTAGCATCGACCGCCATGCCTACGGTTAACACAATACCCGCGATACCTGGCAAAGTCAGGGTAGCACCCAACAGGGACATAAAGGCCACGAGTAGCAGTAGATTCATCGCCAGAGCAACGTTTGCCGCCACACCAAAGGCGCGGTATACCACCAGCATAAACAGCAGCACCAGGGCTAGGCCGACGGTAACCGACTTGACACCTAATGCGATATTATCAGCACCGAGGGAGGGCCCAATGGTGCGCTCTTCAACAATGTACATAGGCGCAGCCAGAGCACCAGCACGCAGCAGCAGAGCCAGTTCTGAAGATTCTCGCTGCCCATCTAAACCGGTGATACGAAACTGCTTACCCAGCTGCGCCTGAATGGTAGCTAGACTAATAATATGCTGCTCGACAAAGGGGATCGGCGTAATCACCACCTCACCGTTTTCATCAATAGACTTTTCTAGTTTGGTTTTATATTCAATAAATAGTACTGACAGGCGACGACCAATATTGTCGCGAGTGGCATGGCCCATTTGCCATCCACCTTTCGAATCCAGGGTGATATTCACCTGAGGTCGACCATTCTCATCAAAACTAGCCCGAGCATCAGTCACATTTTCACCGGTAATTACCGGTGTTCTCTCCAACAGTGCGTCGGGCCCCTGACCACCAGGGTTACGGAAACTAAACGTCTCACCCAGCTTAGACTGAGCCTCCAATCGGAATTCTAAGTTGGCTGTTTTACCAATAATACGTTTCGCTTCTGCCGTGTCCTGAACACCGGGTAACTCAACAACGATACGATTTTTACCTTGACGAGACACTAGGGGCTCAGAAACACCTAACTCATTAACCCGATTTCGCAAGGAAGTTAAGTTTTGCTTAATGGCATTATCGCCAATTAGCTTAGAGGCCACGTCGCTGAGACTTAGCACCAAAGACAACGGATTTTGACCCTTTTCAGACTGCGGCATTAGATCCCGGTAGTTGGTTCGTATAAGGCCTGCGGCCTGTTCAGTTTGCTCGACATCCCGAAACCGACCAATCAGCATATTTCCTTTGCGTTCAAAGCTGCGATAGCGGATACGCTCTTCGCGTAACTTTTCTTTAATATCCTGAAGATCACTATCCAACCTCACGGCTAAGGCCGAATCCAGATCCACTTCCAGCAAGAAGTGCACACCGCCACTTAGATCGAGGCCCAGTTTCATAGGAACCCCACCCAAACTGCTCAACCATTCTGGTGTGGTTGGTGCCAGATTCAACGCCACGATATAGTTTCCACCCATCTCTGCCTGGATCACCTCTTTCGCGCGCAGCTGCATCTTAATGTCCTGCAGCCTTACGATTAGGCTCTGTCCATCGGCCTCCCCAGCAAAGTACTCGATACCGGCTTCGTCGAGTGATTTTTCAACCAAATTAAGAACTGATTCATCTATCACCATGGCACCACTTTGCCCCGACATCTGAATGGCAGGGTCTGGCGGAAAAAGATTGGGCGCTGCGAAGGTAAACCCGAACATAATGACGAGAAGAATCATCAGATTCTTCCACAGGGGAAACGTGTTTGGCATGACTCTAGGGTCCTTTATTTCAAGCGCAGTATTATAGCGACATTACCCTAGTAATAGGGGCAGAATTTGAGAATTAAACCCTAGGGGTTTGGCGAAGCCTGTTTTACATAAAATTCTTCAATAAATGGCTCCAAGCGACCCTCGGCAATAGCGTCACGGATTGCAGCCATCAAGGTCTGGTAATAGCGCAAATTGTGAATAGTATTTAGCTGAGCGCTGAGCATTTCGCCACATTTTTCCAGATGGTGTAGATAGCCACGGCTAAAGTTGCTACAGGTGTAGCAGTCACATTCGACATCCAATGGTGCGGTGTCATAACGATGCCGAGCATTGCGGATTTTTATAACACCCGTACTGGTAAACAAGTGGCCATTGCGTGCATTTCTCGTAGGCATCACGCAATCAAACATATCGATACCCCTGCGCACGCCTTCAACCAGATCTGCAGGCTTGCCCACGCCCATTAAATAGCGCGGACGGTCAGCCGGCATGGTGTCTGCCAAATGATCCAACACTCGAATCATATCCTCTTTAGGCTCTCCCACAGACAGGCCTCCGATGGCATAACCATCAAAGCCAATATCTACTAGACCCTTAAGAGATTCGTCTCTAAGCGATTCATGCATACCGCCCTGAACAATTCCGAAGAGCGCCGATGGATTGTCACCATGGGCGTCTTTGCAGCGGGCAGCCCAACGCAGTGACAGTTGCATCGAGTCACTGGCTTCTTTTACCGTCGCAGGGTAAGGGGTACACTCATCAAAAATCATCACTACATCACTACCCAGATCATGCTGTACCTGAATAGACTTTTCCGGATCCATAAAAACAGGGCTGCCATCGATAGGTGACTGGAATTTCACGCCCTCCTCGCTGATTTTGCGCATATCGCCTAGGCTAAATACCTGAAAGCCGCCAGAATCGGTGAGGATAGGTCCATGCCACTGAGTAAAATCATGCAGATCACCATGGGCTTTGACCACCTCGGTGCCCGGGCGCAGCATTAGATGAAAGGTATTGCCCAAAATCATCTCGGCGCCAATCCCAACAATATCTCTTGGCAGCATCCCTTTTACGGTGCCATAGGTACCGACCGGCATAAATGCGGGCGTTTGTACCTTTCCCCTAGGGAAGGTCATTTCACCACGACGCGCTTTACCGTCAGTGGCCGAGACTTCAAATTGCATAAAACACTCGCGGGTCATTCTGGTATTTCCTGTGCAGCATTGGGATTGTGAATTAAGAACATGGCGTCACCATAGCTAAAGAAACGATAGCGCTCAGCGACAGCTTGAGCATAGGCCTGCATGATAGATTGATAGCCCGAAAATGCGCTGACTAACATTAGTAGTGTAGATTCCGCTAGATGGAAATTGGTCAGTAACCCATCAACCACTTTAAAATCATAGCCGGGGTATATAAAGATAGCAGTGTCCCCTTCAAAGGGCTCAATGGCTCCGGAGCTCGCTGCAGTTTCCAGACAGCGCACGCTAGTAGTGCCGACGGCAATGACCCGTCCACCCTGCGCTTTAGTCTGAGACACCTGTTGGCAGACTTCCTCAGTGACCTGCAACCATTCTGAGTGCATCTGATGATCAAAAATACTCTCCGTCCGCACCGGCTGAAATGTTCCAGCGCCGACATGTAAGGTCACAAAGGCAATAGTGGCGCCTTTGGCCCTAATCTCAGCCAATAACGGCTCATCAAAATGTAATCCTGCAGTGGGCGCCGCCACAGCACCTGGCTGCTCAGCGTAAACCGTTTGATAGCGAGATCTATCGTCGTCAGTATCAGAGCGATCAATATAGGGCGGCAAGGGCATATGGCCAATCTGGTTGAGCACGTCTAAGACAGGCGCGCTGAACCTGAGTACAAACAAATCACTGACACGGCCCTGCATCTCAGCGCTGTGCCCTTGATCAAAGCGCAGCTGATTACCCTGCTTGGGAGACTTGCTGGCCCGAACGTGGGCCTGAACGGTATGGCTATCAACTATCCGTTCAACCAACACTTCAATTTTACCGCCGCTTTGTTTCTCTCCAAAAAGCCTTGCCGGAATCACCTTGGTGTTATTGAACACCATAAGATCACCAGGCTGAATATGACTAATCAGGTCAGTGAACTGCTGATGTTGTAACTCATTAGCACCAGAATCGAGGTACAGCAAACGACTGCCATGACGCTCCAACGCAGGCTGTCGAGCAATTAATTCATCGGGTAGATCAAAGTGGAATAGTTCACGACGCATAAGTTGGCTTTGAAGCGATTTATCGCCTGCTGTCTCGGAAACCGCAAGGGTATAGAAAAGCAGGTGAAAGCGCCAAATAATTCAGTCTATTTAATCCGCCGGCTTAAGCGCTTTATCGAAAACTTGGGCGGCACAGAGCTGCATATTAGGTAAATCAGTTGACCCAGACATCGTCACTGCTATAATCGCCCGCTTGCTGGGACTGCAGCGGTAAAGGTTTATCGCCCTGCCCGTCCTCGGAGCAATGGAATGCCAGTGTGGTGGAATTGGTAGACACACGGGATTCAAAATCCCGCGCCCTTAAAAGCGTGCCGGTTCGAGTCCGGCCACTGGTACCAAGATCAACTCTATACCCCTCTGTATCGTTTGCCCCATGGGGCACATAAGGCCTAAATACGTCAATTGCTGTCATAAATGCTGTCATAGAGCCGCTTGATTATGAATGCCAATCCCAACACTTTTTATACCCCACGGGGTACTCCTGCTGTATTAGTAGTAGTTCCTGCGTAAATACAAAGTAGGCTGATTTTAAAACCTACCTCACAACCCACCTGCACAGCCGAACCTAAGTTGCATAGCCTTCGCTGCTGTGGGATAGTTTTCGTATCAATCTATTAGGCTGCTCACCATGAAATACATTCTGATACTTACTATGCTGTTAGCGTCCACTGCATTTGCTGGTACAGACTTTGATGGAACTATGGCATTGGCTAAGCAAGGGAATTCAACGGCTCAGACCGTCCTAGGCATTATGTATGACAAAGGCGAAGGTGTTACAGAGAACGATGTTGAGGCAGTTAAGTGGTATCGTAAGGCTGCTGTTCGAGGGGATGCAGACCTTCAGCACAACGTAGGCGTTATGTATTACGCTGACGATGGTGCCGAAGAGAACAATATCAGCGCTTACGTGTGGATGTCGATGGCTAAGACCCAAGGGAATACTAATACTGCAAAAAGCCTTGAGATACTAAAACCACATATGACCAAACAACAAATAGCAGTTGGTCAGGCGCTAGCAGCCAAATGTTATGAGTCCAACTACAAAGACTGCGATTGATATGATGAAAAACCTACTCCTAGCACTACTAGTTATAAGCCCTACTGCGCTAACTACGCCACCTGCTAATGCATCTGACTTTTATGACCATAAGGCATTAACTGAGCAAGGAGAAACATGGGCGCAGTTTGGGATTGGGTCTTTGATAACATCAGCTGTAGTTGCGGGTAGCTACAATCGCGCACAATTCTACTTCCAAAGCTACAAGCCAGACACCTCTATAGGCTTCTACACTAATCAAACCTGTTCCTCCACAAACATAGACCATATCGTCAGCCTAAAAGATGCGCATGACAGCGGTGCATCCTCTTGGAGTACTTACAAGAAACGAACCTTCGCCAATGACAAGGCTAATCATGTGCCTTCCTGTGGCCGTGTGAAAAGCTCTAAAGGCTCTACTAGGCCAAAGGACTTCCTGCATAGAAGCAATGATGGCAAGGGTCTGGAGTATAAGATTGTTAGGTTCTGTGAGTATGTTGAGAAGTACCATGCTGTGAAGGTGGAGTATGAGCTGTCTTTTGAAAGCAATAGTGCCAAGACCTTTGCTAGCTGTGGTGTAGCTATTTAGGGGGCGGGGAAGCCTGTTGCGTCCTTGTTATTGTTACTGTTGCTCCCCAGATACAAAGTAAGTCCATTTCAGAACTTATTCTGCCTTTATTAAAAGCTCCCCCGCCAGTGAAGTAATCTTATTTGCATATTTCAATTATTGGGAGTACCTTGAAATGAAAGCACTTTATTCTTTCAATTTTGAAATAGTAGGGGGTACTAATGTCTAGAATAACGTTCGTAATGTTTGTGGTTATCAGCCTTGCCGCCTGTAGTGGCGGCGGTGGAAGCAACGGAGCGCCAACTATTTCGATCACTGCTACTGCTGCACCTATTATTAGTTCAGCCTCTGCTTTCACAGCGGTCGAGAATCAGACAGCCATCGGTTCTATTACCGCTTCAGATGCTGATAGTGATAGCTTGACATACACCATATCAGGCACTGAGATATTAATTAGTTCTACTGGGGTTCTCAGCTTTAATGCCGCACCTGTTTATGCAACTAAAGCGAGCTATACGGCTACAGTTTCTGTGAGCGACGGTGTCAAAACGACCACGCAGGATATTACTGTTTCGATCACTGCTGTAAATGCAGCGCCTGTTCTTTCGAATATCACAAATTGTTCAAAGGCGAATGAAAATACTTTAAAAGTTTGTGACTTATCCGCCACTGATGCCGATAACGATACGTTAACATTTACAATTGATGGTGATGACGCGAGTCTATTTTCAGTAGCGAATAATGAGGTTTTAAAATTCAAGACTAATCCTGATTATGAGAGCCCAGCGGATGAAAATAATAATAATGAATATTTAATAACTCTCAATGTTTCAGATGGGAAGCTAACAACTTCTAGTTCGCTAAAATTACAGGTTTTAAATGTTGAAGAAAATCAATTCGGTGAAGGCCAGTTCGGTACTTCAGTTATGGAGTAATAAAATTATAAGAAAATTAATTGTTATATTATGTCTGTTTGGCGCGCAAATTAGCTGGGGTGACGATTATAAGTCAGCCAGTAAGTTCAGCGCTGGAGATGTGATTTCTGCCCAGGTCCTTAACGATATCATAGACCGAATGGAGCTAGCTTTAAAAACGACTGTATCATCGGATTTAGTGGGGACTTGGGATTTAGTTCAAACAACTTGCGCAGGAGCTGGAGGGCTAGGAAATTGTACTAGCATTAGTGGGACAACTGGATTTGATGCCGCTGTAGACAGCTTATATAAGCAAAGGTCAGATACTGTAGTATTTTCGGACGACGGAGATGGAACCTATTCTCTTGCACAAAATAGCTACTGCGCCTTTGTAAGAAGTGGTACTGGAAATTCCTCCTGTTCATTAAGCTACGCTGTGGTAGATGGAAGATTTATTTTTAATTCGTCAGGGTACACGGCTTACAGTCTTCAGCGGATTTCGAATACACGATTCTTACTCGCTATAAATGCTTCGGGATCAGGCTCTTTTAATATAATAAGGATAGACAAGCAATCGTTGCCTCCAGAAGCGGTTTCTAATCTTGAGTTAACAGTTTCGTCAAGTTCAATTAGTCAGGCATGGACAGCATCAACAGGGGCAACGAGCTATGATGTACATCGAAAGGCTACCGCGCTGGGTACATTTGCTAGCATCGGTACACCATCAACAGTCAGCTATGTAGATTCAGCAGTATCGTCGGGTGGAACCTATTGGTATCGTGTATTTGCAAAGAATTCTGATGGCACGAGCATTGGGTCTTCAGTAGTAAAAACCACCTTTAATCCCGCTAATTCAGCACCAGTAATTAGTTCAGCATCTGCTTTCACAGCGGTCGAAGATCAGACAGCGATTGGCTCGATTACCGCTTCAGATATTGATAGTGATAGCTTGACATACACCATATCAGGCACTGAAATATTAATTAGTTCTACTGGGGTTCTCAGTTTTAATGCCGCACCTGTTTATGCCACTAAAGCGAGCTATACGGCTACTGTGTCTGTGAGCGACGGTGTCGAGACAGTGACTCAGGATATTACGGTCGGGATCACCGAAGCTTAATCAATTTGGTGAGTGATAATTTGGTAACTGACTTATGTTGCTGCACGGCTATTACCTGTTTATCTTACAACAGGGAAGGTAGCTGTGCGGTGACTGTATTAGCTCAGGGCAAATACACCTTCACCTTAGTCCTCACACCGTCCAAATGCGCTTGCCAATGCTCTAGCATTACTTTCTGGTGTTCTAGCATTACTTTCTGGTGTTGCTGCGGAATAGCGATAATCGTATAGTCAAAGACTATACCGCCTTGAATCAATCTATCACTGACCACTGTGCAACCTACATTAAAAACAGGATACCTTACATGTTAAATCTCGTTATAGCAGTTTTCCCTATTAAGGCTGGAAAGACTCAAGAAATGACTAATTTACTCCTAGAAATTCTCCCAGATACTCGCTCTTATAAAGGCTGTCTCAGTTTAGAGCTCTACTTTAACGAAACCGCTAATACCTACACCCTGATTGAGGACTGGGACAGTTTGGCCGATTACAGCCTATATGTTGAGTGGCGTAAGTCTACAGGTCTATTTGAGTTGTTCGACGCGTTAATCATTGGTGGGGCCGCTGGGATACAGATGCATCAGCATGGCAAGAGTGTTGCAAATTACTAAGACAGATGTCTAATCAGTTTGTTAGCTATGAATCGGCATTGGCTACATGCGCGCAGGGCTAATAAAGCTCTGGCAATCGAATTAATCTGATCTATATCAGCGATTCGTTGATCTGTTGCAGCGTTTCTAACGGATTTTCTGACTGCGTGATAGGCCTACCAATCACCAGATAGTCACTACCCAGAGCAACGGCATCTGCAGGACTAACAATCCGGCGCTGATCGTCAGCAACACTTGCCGCCAAACGTATGCCAGGGGTAACTAGCTTAAAGTCAGCACCTAGACTGGCTTTAAGTACCTCAGCTTCCTGAGCAGAGCAGACGACACCGTCGAGACCACATTTTTGACTGAGCTGAGCCAAATGCATTACCTGCTCACTCGGACTGCGCGGCACACCAACCTCCAATAAATCAGTCTCGTCCATACTGGTAAGTACAGTGACTGCAATCAGCTGCATGGGCCCGCCCTGTTCGTTCAGCGCTTCCTTAGCCGCTGTCATCATGCGTCGGCCCCCAGAGGCATGCACATTAGCCATCCATACGCCCAGATCAGCCGCAGCCTTAATGGCCTTGGCCACGGTATTGGGGATATCATGGAATTTAAGATCGAGGAATACATCGAAATCGCGGTCGACCAGCGCCTTGACTAACTCTGGCCCAGCTGCCGTAAAAAGCTCTTTACCCACTTTGAGCCTGCACTGGGTGGGATCTATTTGATCTGCAAACGATAGCGCCGCCTGCTGATTGTTAAAATCTAGGGCGACAATCACACGAGAGGTTGAGGTAGTCATATATTGGCTAATCCTTGCTGATGGCGCGAGCCAATTTTCGGCGATAGGAGCCGATAATTAAGGCGCTGGAAAAAAGACCCAGCACAGTACCTGCGGCTAGAAAAATAATAAGCCACAGCCCCAAGCTTATTTCAGGACTATTGATGAGTACAAAATTGACGCTAAGGGGCGCACTGTTCTTCAGGGCGAAGACGGCGCCCAACAGCACCAGAGCCAGAAATAATACGCATTTTAGCAATAACCATAGAGCTCGCATTAACGCCTCCGCTTTATAATATTATCAGGGTCCTTCATTGTACCTGCTGACAATAGCTCGATCCAAATTACAGGCTATTTTTGTTAATAATCCTCGCTTTGCCCGATCGGTGCTAAGCTTGCATAGGACTGTAACAAACTTTACCACGACCGATAAGGAAGTATCTCTGATGAAAAACCTGCCACTCGCAATTTGTGCCATCGCGTTTACGCTGAGCTCGCTTAGCACCCAGACACAGGCAATAGATAGAACTATTATTACATCAGGAACTGGGGAAGTATCCGCTGAGCCCAATATGGCTGAGATCAATCTGCAACTAGACGCCATTAATCTTGACGGTAACAGAGCAAAGTCTGATGTCGATAAACGGGTTAATCGTTTTTTAAGCGCGATTAAACGTCTCGATCTAGACGACAGCAGCGTGGTTGCCTCAACGTTGCAACTTAATCCCGACTACGAATACCGCAATCAGGCTCGGGTGTTTATAGGCTATCGCGCCTCGCGGAATGTTACTGTTACCCTCGAAAAATTAGATCTTCTCAATCAGCTAATGGACATTGCCCTAGACTCAGGTATTGATCAAATAGGCCATATTCAGTTCAAGGTGACTGACGAGGATAAATACCAGCGCCTAGCTCAGCAGCTTGCCATAGCCGATTCTAAGGAAAAGGCCGCTAGATTAGCCACGGCCTATGGCGCTACGCTAGGGCCGATAGCACAAATCCAATATCAGGGCGCAGCAACCCACTTACCAGAAGACCAATTTAGAATGCAGAGCATGAGCCGCAGCGCCATGCAAGACGAGGCTCCCGGGAAATACCTTCATGATCAGCTTAGATTTAGTGATCACATCAACGTTATTTTTGAATTAATCATCGACAACTGAGCGGTTGGCAGCGACGGATTACAATGCCAGGTAACAAAGCCAGACAACAAAAAAACGCCACAGAGGTTCCCCATGGCGTTTTTTGTATACCGTCCAAAAAACTATACTTAGCTTGCGTCTGGCGTCTCTGTCGCATCAACGACAACTTCTGGAGCAGCTTCAACGGCGACTTCCGGAGCAGTTTCAACGACAACTTCTGGAGCAGCTTCAACGGCGCCTTCTGGAGCAACCTCAACAGCGGCTTCCTTCTTGGCAGCACCGAAGCGCTTGTTAAAGCGATCGATTCGACCACCAGTATCAGCAACTTTCTGCTTGCCGGTATAAAACGGGTGACATGCAGAGCAAACATCTAAGTAGATGCTCTCAGCGCGCGTCGAACCAACTGTAATAACATTGCCGCAACTACAGGTAGCCACTAGTTCATTATAATTTGGGTGAATCTCAGTTTTCATCATATACTCCAATTCGCGAGCCGCCACCCTGTCATTGAACTGGTAAACTCCTTAGCAATCGCTAACAATAAGTATCACAGTTCCTGCAAAGCACGGTAGGCCATTTCCAAAGAGCGCGGATTCTAGCAGACATTAACCTGGTTACAAAAGGAATTCTCATATTTTTATGGCTGATCTAACGCCTGTAATTGTCCGCGTTGCGGTGCCCTCTCCACTGCGCCGACTGTTTGACTATTTGGTACCGGCCGAGATGGTCACGGATGCGCCGTCAAGCGCCCTGCAACCGGGCTGTCGAGTCAGGGTAACCTTTGGTCGTCGAGAGGTCACTGGCCTAATTATTGAGTGCGCTGACACCAGTACCTTCGCGCTTGAAAAACTCAAACCAGTCAGCCAACTAATCGATGTGGAGCCTCTCCTGCCGGTCTCGTTATTTCGTCTGTTTATCTGGGCTTCACGGTATTATCAGCATCCCATTGGCGATGCTCTGTTTAGTACCCTACCAACGCTGTTACGCAAAGGTGCTCTGCCGCCAGAACAGGGGCAGAAATGCTGGCAGTTGAGCACATTCGGCAAGGGCTTGGGGCCAGACTCACTAAAACAGGCGCCCAAACAGCGAGCCGTAATAGATAAGCTGTTGGTCGAGGATGTTGTCAGTGACGAGCAGCTTGTCGCGCTGTTTTCTCGCGCTGTATTGAAGCCGCTACAAGAGAAGCTGCTGATAGAGTCTTCGAATCAGTGCATACCTGAGATTGCATTAGATAAACTGCTCAGGCAGGACAATCTCACATTGTATCCATCACAAAAGCAGGCATTAGAGGCGATTGATCACCATCACTTTAACTGCTCATTGCTCGATGGTGTGACCGGGAGCGGCAAAACTGAGATTTACCTGCAGTCGATAGAGAAAACCTTACGTTATGAACGCCAGGCTCTGGTGCTAATTCCAGAGATAAGCCTGACCCCTCAGACTGAGAAACGCTTTCGCGATCGCTTTCATGTTCCGATAGTGACCTTACATTCAGGGCTGACAGACAAACAGCGGCTGAATGCTTGGATGCAAGCGCGTTCCGGGCAAGCTAAAATTATTCTTGGCACTAGATCGGCGATATTTACGCCACTGAAAGCACCCGGCCTAATTATTCTTGACGAGGAGCATGACCAGTCCTACAAACAGCAGGAGGGATTTCGATATTCGGCAAGAGATCTCGCGGTAATCCGTGCGCAGCAGGAAAATATCCCCATTATTCTGGGTTCTGCTACGCCATCGCTGGAATCATTAAATAACTGCCATGCAGGTCGTTACCAACATCTGGTGCTCAGCACTCGGGCCGGCCATGCAGAGCAACCTGACTGGCAGGTTATCGACCTCAAAACCGAGCGCTCCAATGCAGGGATAGCCTCCACCACGCTGACAGCCATTGCTCAGACTTTGAAAAACAACCATCAGGTATTGGTATTCCTAAACCGCCGGGGTTTTGCCCCAGCCATGCTGTGCCATCAATGTGGCTGGACGGCAGAATGTCAGCACTGTGATTCGAGACTGACAGTGCATCGCGCGCGCGGTAGGCTAATCTGTCATCACTGCGATTTTCAGCAACGTGTTCCGCAGCAATGCCCCAGTTGTCGCAGTCGCGAGCTGATTGCCGCTGGAGAAGGTACCGAACGCAGCGAGGCTTTTTTACAGCAGCATTTCCCAGACACTATAGTCTTGCGGGTAGATCGCGACAGTACGCGCAAAAAAGGGGCTATGCAGGAAGTCTTTAATACCGCTGACAGTGGTGAGTCATGTATTTTGGTCGGCACGCAGATGTTGGCCAAGGGCCATCATTTTGAAAACGTCACCTTAGTCGCAGTGTTGGACGCCGACAGCGGGTTATTTAGCCCCGACTTTCGCAGCCATGAACGCATGGGCCAGTTGTTAACACAGGTAGCAGGACGAAGCGGCAGAGGCGTCGCAAAAGGACGAGTAATTGTACAAACCCATCAACCCGACCACCCACTGCTGGCGCTACTAATTAGCCAGGGTTACGGGCACTTTGCCCGCCAGTTACTGCCCCAAAGAGAGCTTTCGCAACTACCACCTTTTCGGCATATGTCTGTTATCAGGGCTGAATCTCACCGCCCCGATGAGGCCGAGGCTTTCCTGCGATTGGCTCGCAAGATCGCTGAAAAACTGCAGGCGCCAACCCCAGTCTTGAGCTATCTGGGTCCACTGCCAGCACTGATGGAGAAGCGCGCTGGGCGATTTAGATATGTACTCCAGATTGATGCTGATCAGCGGCCTGTGCTGCAAGCATTACTGTCCGCTGTGGCTGTCGAGCTGGAGAATCATAAAGACTCGCGGCGCGTGCGCTGGTCGATTGACGTAGATCCTCAAGAGCTCTGAAAAAACGCAACAAGTGCTTTAGGTCATTCGCGCATTCACCTACAATTCAAGTTCTGACTAGGAAAATGCTATATGGCCCGAGATCACGCAAAAAAATCTGCTACCCGCTACCCTAAACAGTCAGCTGTTAAACCGCCATCATCGAGACCGGCGTTTATTGCAGGTTTGATTGTCGGTGCTCTGTGTATGCATTTTGGACCCTCACTACTCGAACCGAAGCCTGATGATGCAGTGACTAACGCTGACCCTCAGGGTGACTCTAAGCTATCAGGTCTCAAATTTGATTTTTATACTCTGCTTAAGGATTCGGAAATTATTGTCCCAGACGGTAATCAATCAATCGAGAGTAAAAATCAGCCAGAAACAGACTATATATACCTACTGCAAGCGGGCTCTTTTAGAAACCCGAGGGACGCGGAAAGTCTCAAGATTCAATTACTATTGCTCAACCTTACCGCAGATATTGAAACCTTTGAACTGGATACGGGTGAGACTGTCAATCGCGTTCTGGTTGGGCCTTTTGCAACCAGGGCCAAAACCGCGTCAGCGAAAACAAAACTGGCTGGAAATAATATCAACAGCATTTTATTGAAGCGTAAGCTTTAGGCCAAAGTGCGCTCTGGGTCGAGCATTTTCAACAGCACTGCCATCTTCACAAAAGCGGCCACAGGTCTGTCTATAAATAGGCGTCGTATTCCATTAAGGTGACACGACTATCAAATTCATGCTTTTCCATGCGCTTGGACATGGCAAAGGTTCGCTGTAGTTCCTCGCCCAGATAGTGGCGAATAAACACTGACTTTTCAAAGATACCCAAGGCATCATTCCAGAACTGTGGCAACACCGCTGAGGCATCACCGGCGTCACCCACCACCGGGGCGGGCGCAGTCAGTTTATTTTCAATCCCGTAAAGCGCCCCTGCTAGCATTGCTGCCACAGTCAAATAGACGTTGGCATCAGCACCAGCAACGCGGTGCTCAATGCGCATCGCGTTATTATCACCCCCAGGAATACGAATCGCTGTAGTACGATTTTCGTAGCCCCAATTAGGTGCCAACGGCGCATAGCAACCAGGGACCATCCGACGATAAGAATTAATATTGGGCGCAAAAATCGCCATGCTCTGGGACATTGTATCTAGGCAGCCCGCCACTGCATGCTTCAGCACGTCTGAGCCTGTTTCAGTACCATCGGCAAAAACATTATTACCATCGGCGTCGATTAGGCTAAAGTGGATATGCATACCATTACCCACCTGCTCGGCAAAGGGTTTGGCCATGAATGTGGCCACCCGATTGTGGCTACGTGTCACATTGCGAATAGCCCGTTTTAACATGCTACTCTGATCACAGGCGCGCATCGCGCAATCTTGATGGTAGAGGTTAATCTCAAACTGGGAGGGTCCAAATTCGGAAATCAATGTGTCTACGGGCAGATTTTGGATTTTAGCCGTATCCGTAATGGCATCCATTAATGGTGCAGCCTCACGCATTACATCGACGCTGTAGGCCTGACCACCCAATGCCGAACTTCCATTGATTGCCAGCTGACTATGCTGCGGCTGACCAAATTTATCTGCCTCTAACTCAAACAGATGGAACTCCATCTCACTGGCTACGACGGGCCGAAGTCCGAGTGCCGTGTAGCGATCCAATACAGTTTGCAGCACAACCCGCGAGTCACCTGCATAGGTCTCAGACCCATCAAAGCTGCCCATTGAAATAATCACCTGAGCGGTGGGTTTATCGGCCCAAGGCACTCGCGCAAGGGTTGTTGGATGCGCGGTACAGATACCGTCAGCATCACCGGTCTGCAGCACTAGCTCCTCCAAATCACGGCCCCAGCAATCAAGAGAACAGGTGGTTTGAGGCATTTTATAATCCCCCTTAAACACCTTCGCTATCTGGTCTCTCGGCAACCATTTGCCGCGCTGTATACCATTGAGGTCATGTAAAAGCACCTCGAACATTTCGATATCTGGGTTATCAAGCAAAAATTGATCAAGCGTTTCTGAGGCTGTCATCGACTCTGTTCTCTAAGGATTCTCTGGTGTACAGTATCTCATCTAAAATAAGAATAAATAACTTTTGGATCTATGAACTACCCTTAGAGGGTATTTTCTGAAGTACCCTCTGCAGGAGTTTCGCGGCCCATTTAACGATAAGTGAGGTGTCCCAGATGAATACTAGAGTACTACTACTCACCATGACCGCGCTCAGCGGCTGCTCAGACCATCAAAATCACTATGCCGATCAGGTTTTTAAGGCGGGTGTTGTCTATACCGCTGACAGCGATCAGTCTGTGGCTACGGCTATTGCCATTCTTGGCGATAAAGTCATCTTTGTTGGCACTGATGACTCTTTGAATGCTTTTATTGGGCCAAAGACTCAGATCACGGAGCTACAGGGAAGGATGATCATTCCCGGCCTCCATGATGTCCACATGCACCTACCCGGCATTATTGCTAGCGATGGATGCGATCTAGACAGTGAACCCCTTACGCTGGTCGCGCTAGTGCCGCGCCTACGGCAATGTATCATTGATAGCCAACTGCCGCCCGGCCAGTGGCTTTCGGTCGATCAGTGGTCCTACACCCATGGTAATGACCGCTCAGAGGAATTTCCGACGCTTCGGGCTGCCCTAGATGCAGTCTCCAAGCAGCATCCGATTATATTACTCGGAAATGATGGTCATCACAGTGCCGCCAACAGCGTTGCGCTTGCTCTGGCAACCGACAAAAACGGCCATCGCGTCGGTCTCAATAGCGACACTCTTGCTAATCAGTTTGCTCAGTTTGGAGAGCTTATTGGTGCCGATGCTACCGGCGAACCCAATGGATTAATTAATGAAGATGCCCGCAAACTCATTAATGTCGCCAATCTCTGGGGTTACCCAAAGATTGATGGGGTGTTAGCGAGTCGCATTGGCGAACGTTTAGCATCCATAGGGATTACCTCTGTGCTAGATGCCGCGCTGACCGCTGACGATATCGAAGGTTTCGCTAGTGCAGCAGCCAATAATCCCCTGACTTGGCGTATGTCGGCGGCATTTTATGTGGATGTTGACGACTATCGGTCAGCGGCTGATCGCACTATCGATACGGAGGCGATAGTGGCGGATGTGCTGGCGGCGCAAAAACAGTATCGGGACGTGCCTAATCTTAGAGTCGACACCGCCAAGATATTTATTGACGGCGTGATCGAGGGCGATCCCTTATCAGATCCTCCAGCACTGCCGAACGCCGCAGTCCTCGAACACTATCTGCAACCGACCTTTGCCATTGATCCAGTCAGCGGTCAAACTCAGGTCACCGGTTATATCAATACCGGTTCTGAAGCCTGTGTCGACGCGCGTGAAAAGCAATTTGTCATCGATACGGATGCCTTTTCCCGAGACAATGGATTTTTACCCGAGCGCTGCAAGCTCAGCAAAGGCGTCCTTGAGAAAGATGCGACGTTTTTGTACGACTATACGCTGGCCCTATTCAGGGTCGGCATTAATGTCCATAGTCATGCGATTGGTGACCGCGCCGTGCGCTTTGCCTTAGACGCATTTGCCGCAGCCAGAAAAGCGAGTCCGCAATCACAGGCCACCTTATCCATCGCCCATGCACAGATTGTTCATCCAGATGATATCCCTCGATTTGGTGCGCTCAATGTCCATACAGCTTTCACCTACGCTTGGATTGAGCCCGACGTCGATTACCAGATGACTGTCTCTCCGTTTATAGAACAAATCAGAGCGGTGGAGGATCTATTTGATCCACAGGGGTATGTCTACCAATTCAGCTATCCTGCCGCATCGATTAAAGCTGCCGGAGGCATACTAACTGCCGGTAGCGACGCCCCCGTGGAGACACGAGATCCGCGCCCCCTGTATAATCTTGAAAAAGCCGTAACCCGAAAAAATGATACTACTGGGTATATTTATAACCCTAGAGAGCGCATTTCGGTCGCCGATGCCTTGGACGCCTATACCATTAATGGCGCTATGGCCCTAGGTCAGAGCCAGCTCACGGGTTCTCTGGAAGTCGGTAAAAAAGCAGACTTTGTTATCCTCAGTACCGATTTATTGGCGCTTGAAGCAGCCGGCAAGGCCGATGAAATTTCTGATACTCAGATAGTCGCTACCTGGTTTGACGGCCTCCAGATCTACAGTGCCGACTGAACGGGGCACGGGACCTCCTTTGGCCAAAGACATTGGGTGAAAAAGGAGGCTCCAACCCCTTTGGGTACATGCGTAATGGCATCTTCTGTGGTCAGATAACCCACCTGCAGAGGCAACTTTTAATACCCTCTCTAAACGATATTTATTATGAATAATTAACTAATCAACGGATGATTAGCAGGGCCTATTATGAGCAAAACCAGAACAACCCAACAGTGGCAAGAACTTGACAGTAAAAATCATCTGCATCCCTTTACGGACTTTGATGGTTACATCAAGAAGCCGGGAAGAATTATTAATCGCGCTGAACATATCTATATTTATGACACCGATGGTACTCAGTTCCTCGATGCTATGTCTGGCCTCTGGTGCTGCAGCCTGGGATACAGCCAACCTGAGATTGCCGAAGCGGTACAGCGCCAATTTCAGGAGCTGCCCTACTACAATAATTTCTTTCAGTGCAGTAACGCACCGGCGGTAGAATTAGCTGATCGCTTAGTGCAGATGACTCCGGAACAATTTACCCATGTCTTTTTTACCAACTCCGGCTCTGAGGCTAACGATACCAATATCCGTTTAGTACGCCGTTACTGGGATCTTAAAAATCAGCCCGATAAACGTATTATTTTGTCGCGCACTAATGGCTATCACGGCAGCACTATCGCTGCGGCCAGTCTAGGGGGCTTTAGCTTCGTCCATAAGCAGTTTGAGACCCTACCCTATGTTGATCATATTGGAGATCCTAACTGGTACTGTAATGACGGAGAGTTGAGTGCCGAAGAGTTTGGTTTGCAGGCCGCTCGTGAACTGGAAAAACGTATTGATGAACTGGGCGAAGAAAATATCGCCGCCTTTATTGCCGAGCCCATTCAGGGCGCCGGCGGCGTGATTGTGCCGCCAGATAGCTACTGGCCAGAAGTCAGTCGTATCCTTAAAGAACGCGACATTCTATTTATCAGCGACGAAGTAATCTGCGGCTTTGCCCGCACCGGTAAAATGTTTGGCTGCGAAACTTACGGCACCGAGCCCGACCTGATGACCTTTGCCAAAGCAGTAACCAACGGCTTTCAGCCTCTGGGTGGAGTAATGGTTAGCGATAAGGTTGCCAGTGTAATTACCAGTCAGGGTGGTGAATTTGGTCATGGTTTTACCTACTCAGGTCATCCAATAGCCTGTGCAGCGGCATTGGCAACACTGGACATAATTGAAAGAGAAAATATTGTTGACTATGTCGCCAGCGACCTTAGTCCATATCTACAAAGCAAATGGACAGCGCTGGCTGACCATCCTATTGTTGGCCATGTCCGTGGTTTAGGAATGCTTGGTTCCATTGAACTGGTTCGCAACAAAGCAACCAAAGAACGTCTGGCACCAGATCAGAGCGCCGGTGGCGTCTGTCGTGAACTATGTATTGATAATGGATTGGTGATGCGCGCAGTCGGCGATTCTATGATTATTTCACCGCAGCTAATTATGAACCATTCGGAAATTGATACTATGCTCGAGAAGGTTATTAAGGCTTTAGACCAAACAGCCGAGCACTACTCGGTATAGGTGCTTTTTCACACAGGATTTTTACCATGGCGACAGGTTGGATACGATTGAGTGGGCAACGGGTCCTTACAATACAAACGTTTGACATCCCGCGGGATGCAGGTCATGTCCATGGTCTGATTCTGGGGCGTGCGTGTTTTAACCTACCCGCGTTCGGTTAAGCCTATGTCGGGTCCACTCTCGGGTTACAAAGTATTGGATATGAGTCGCGTCTTGGCCGGCCCCTGGGCTGGCCAAATGCTCGCCGATCTGGGTGCTAGCGTGATCAAGATTGAACGACCCAGCGTCGGTGATGATACCCGTAGCTGGGGGCCTCCCTATCTCAAAGATGAGGCGGGCGACAATTGCGATGATGCGGCCTATTTCTTTTGTGCCAATCGCGGTAAACAATCAGTCACGGTCGACATTACTCAGCCTGAGGGGCAAAAGATCATCCATCAGCTTGCGGGTCAATGCGATGTTCTTATTGAAAACTATAAGGTTGGCGGCCTGAAAAAATATGGCCTCGACTATGAGTCAATCTCGGCCATTAATCCAAAACTCGTGTACTGCTCCATTACTGGCTTTGGCCAAACTGGTCCCTATGCCCAGCGCCCAGGCTATGATTTTTTAATTCAGGGAATGGGTGGCCTGATGAGCGTCACTGGGGCTCCAGACGATGAAGCTGGGGGCCCGATTAAAGTGGGCGTGGCTGTCACTGATTTATTTACCGGGCTCTATGCCGCCAATGCTATACAGGGGGCACTCCTAGAACGTCATCAATCGGGGTTGGGGCAATATATTGATTTGGCTCTGCTCGATGTACAGGCCGCGGTGCTGGCCAATCAGGCCAGTAACTATCTTATTGGCGGCGATGTTCCGAAACGTCTCGGCAATGCCCACCCGAACATAGTCCCTTATCAGGCGTTCGCAACAGCGGATAGCCATGTGATTTTGGCGGTGGGTAACGATGGGCAATTTAAACGTCTGTGCGACGCACTGGAGAAACCAGAATGGGCAACCGATGATCGCTACGCCATTAATTCAGCACGGGTGGAACATCGGCAGCAACTCTGTGCCGCCATTAGTCTCTGCCTGCGAGAGAAAACTAGCGCCGCTTGGCTACAGGTGTTTCAAGAAGCAAAGATCCCCTGTGGACCAATCAATAGCATCGACCAGGTATTTAGTGACCCGCAGATACTGGCTCGAAATATGTTAGTGACGGTAGCGGATCATAGAGCCGGCGAGATTCCTCTGGTGGCAAACCCAATCAAATACAGCCGCACACCCATCGACTACACCTTGGCACCCCCGGCGTTAGGAACCAGCACCGATGATGTTCTTGAAAATGATTTGGCATACTCTGAATCACAGATAAAGGTGCTGCGAGACAAATCGATCATCTAATCTGAGCCCTCAGCTAGGAAGAGCCATAAGTGATTAAGAGCCCTCAGCCATTAAGAGCCCTGAGCGATCATAAAAGCACTCACTTGTATTGAGAACCCTCACACCGATCGTTAAGACAGCCCTGAGGATTCCAATAGCTTTATTTTTGTTTGGCAACCCAGTCAATAATTGTTGATTCTAGAATATCCAAAGGCATGGCGCCGTTCGATAAAATCACTTCATGAAACTGTTTAATATCAAACTTTTCGCCTAGTTCCCGCTCGGCCAAGTCACGAATCTTTAGTATCGCTAGTTGCCCCACCTTGTACGCAGTGGCCTGCCCAGGCCAGACCACGTAGCGCTCAATTTCACGAACCACTTCAGCTTCAGTCATACCTGTCTTGTCAAGCATGTAGGTGATCGCCTGCTCACGACTCCAACGCTTATCGTGCATGCCAGTATCAACAACCAGCCGCACAGCACGGAACATCTCAGCCTGTAGGCGTCCGAGATCGCCAAGGGCATAATTGTCATACATACCCATATCCACCGCAGCTAGGCGCTCTGAATAC
>Ga0209815_1000792_pt1 | contig 22298 bp, 19 predicted proteins | sample CoawatmetaG00DNA_FD_187507 | JGI IMG/M metagenome (GOLD analysis project Ga0209815, IMG submission 187507) | Marine microbial communities from the West Antarctic Peninsula - Coastal water metaG002-DNA (SPAdes) (version 2) | ecosystem: Environmental > Aquatic > Marine > Coastal ...
TATAGTAACCTATACCAGTTGAAGCGCTAAGAGTAAAGGTTCCCTGTTGAGGAGCAGTAACAACAGAATATACTATAGTTGCACCTTCTTCATCGCTGGCTCCTAAAATGGTTTCAATCGTCCCTTCCTCATCCACTGTAATGGAAATTGGAGAAGCAAGAGTTGGAGCATCATTAACTGGTGTAATAGTAATGGTGGCTGTAGCAATATCAGATTCTAACTTATCTGTAGAATTATCAGTTGCTTTAAAAGTAAAAGTATCTGATGTAGTTTCAGAACCTGAATGAACATAAGAGTATGAACCATTTGTGTTCAATGTTAAAGTACCGTGTTTGGGGACACCAACAACAGTCCATGATAAAGCATTACTATCAGCATCCGTACCATCAAGGGTTCCGGTTTTAGTTAAACCTTCATTAACAGCAATAACTTCATCGCTGGCTACTGGAGCACTTTGTGAATAAGTTAAAATTGTGAATGATAAAAAAAGTAGGGAAAGAAATTTATTCATAATTATATTTAAAAGGTATGCACGCAAAAATTGACAAATAAATATTAATTTATTTTCAATCATAAAAGCGAAACATGGGTTAAAATTGTTTTATAAGCTTGTATTAAATGTTAAACGTTACAGTGTAAAAAGGGGTGATTATGCCCCTTGAATCGATTAAACTTAAAAATTTATCGATATATCTAATTTAATAAAAAAAACAATATGAAATCTACAGCATGTATAAAACAAACTAAAAAATTATATTTTCTTTAAAAAATATTTAATTAAAAAATAGAAACTATAATAAAACTAGTTCTATTTAACAGAGTAATAATTAAAATATATATAATAAAAATAAAATTATTAATTAATAATTTATGATTAATTTAAATTATTAATAAAATTATAAGAAAAACTTATACTAATATTTAACTATCAAATTGTATTATAATAATATGAGAGAAAAAAGAAAACTTTAGAGTTAGTTCTAAAAAAGTATTATTAGCATAAACCAATAAAGCGGCCACTGCTAGCGAGATAACTATAAATTAGGGAGTTTTTTTAATGAATTGATTCAGTTAAGCTAATAAGAAAAAACACTTATCGATTCCACATGTCTTGTTCAAAATCAAGAATTTCTTTTTTAATTCTTTCAGATTCTAGTATAGACTCTAACCCAGGGTTCTTGTAATCTTTAATAGCTCTGTCCCCATAAATGTTATCAGTCTTGTATATGTAAGAGCTAAAACGTCTGGATACTAAAAGTTGATCGAAAGATATTCTGTTGGCATTATTTTGATCATTAAAAACAAGCTCCTTGTGTAAAATTTTTCTAATACTTGGATACCAGATCCAAAACAAATCTGTATTATTTTTTCCGTCGTCATCTTTAATATTTTTACCAATTGGCATAATGCCAAGTAGTCTATACCTCATCTCTCCTTGTCTTTTATCAAAGTACCACATACCTTTAATTCTATAGGCACTGATATCAATTGACTTAATTACTTCTGGTTCCATTGCAACACCATTAATCTCTTCTGAAAGAGAAATTACCTCCATAATGTCCTTAAAGGTCATGGAATCCTTAAAATTATCATTTCTGTTGAAATAGAGTTTAGTGATATTTTTATTTAAAATATTTTCTTTTAAAACCCTCCATAAAGATTTTCTATTTCTTTCGTAAGTTTCGTCATTTACTGGAAATAATAGAGGGAAATTTAAACGCTCGTTTAAATCAATTTTTTCATAGACAATTCTAGACCAAAGAATATCTCTGTCGTCAATATAATCATAATCTAAAAATGAATCTTGATCTGATTGAATCTGGTCAAGATTTTGAATTCCAATTTCTTCAGGTGAAACTGCATTTAATATATTTGACTGAGCGTGCGAGTCAAATGCAAAAACGACGATACTTAATATAATTATATATTTTTTCATTCTAGAATTACAATAAAATCTTTAACAACATAATTTGGATTCACAAAGTCTCCATCTTTAGCACTTGCTTTAATATTAGATATCCTAACCACAGTTCCTCTTCCCTGACTGTTTATATCAGCAACAGCTTGCTTATTTGATCTTGGAGAATTTCCGACAACTTTTTTAGAAGGAGAATTTCCTACTTTAATATCAAAAGATGTTACTTCAATAATAAAATCATATAAAAAATCTGCTGGTTTATTTCCAGTAATCATACCATTTGAAAGGTATCTCTTTGGAACATTCTCAGTGGGTTTATAAAAATCTTTATTAACCTTAACAGATCCTTCGCCAGGTGGTGGCTCTAATATTCTGAACTGCCCTCCATCAAATCTTTTATCTTTTCCGTTTAATTTACCCAAAACGCTAACTTTCATCGTTTTTACTTTTGGATCTGAAGTAGGCACGGCACCCCAACCTCCTTTAACTTTTACGAACTTTCCGCCATTACTAGATGGTCTAATTGTATTGGCTGCAACACCAGGGATAGAAATTGATGTTGGATTTCTTAAGCCTCTATAAAATACTTTCATGTTGTCAGCAGAAACTACAGCAGAATTAGGCTCGCTAATCACTACGATCTTTTGATCTACTGGAATCGATTTAAGCTCTTGAGTGTCGGCATCTTTTTTGGAAATCGTTCCGGTAAGAGAATAAGTTCCAGGCGAATTCAATCTTTTCTTAAGAACAACTTTACCACTTTCAATATAAAATTCATTATCACTTAAGGGCTTGCCGTTTATAAATAGTTTGACCTCATCGGGCTTATATCCTTCATCTTTTTTCCCCATCACAATAGCCGCGTCAATTACGTCACTAGTATAATACACCGGTTTGGAAGTTTCTAATAAAGTCTGAAAAGTATCAATACTAACTCCTTTTCCAGTAATAGATTGCAAGATTTCATTTAAAATTTTACTTTCAACATATCTTATATCACCTTGTATTTTGGTAAGTTTAGCAATCGATGCAATTACAGGAAAACCTTTAAAATTATATTCCAAATAAGGTTGCTTAACTCCCTCGCTATTGGTTACAAGATCCTGATATTTAAATCTACTTTGTAAATCTCCTTTTACAGATTCAAAATTATAGGATATTTTATTTTCTTTTTCACTGCTAGTTTCTAAAAAAACAATAGCATCTAAAATAGTATTAACATTTGTTGGATAGCCTTTAAAGCTTGAAATAAATAATTCACCATTAACGGTTTTTAAATCTCCTTCAAAAAAGTAATCATCTAGAGTTTGTGATTTATCCATTTTTTGATAATCCATAACTGTCATAATCACATCTTCATCTCCCTTAACTTTGACTTCTTTCATATACTTTTTCTCATCAGCATTAATCAAAGAGTCTTTGATTTGCTGAAGGAAGTTATAAAAATCATCTGATGCGTTTTGAATTTCAGTTACTTTACTTGCTGCAATTTTATAATCTAAACTACCTTCATTAGATTTTATTTGAGCATAACTGGATTTAGAAGAGTTTTCTAAAGCAACAATTGAAGATTCTAAATCTGTATTTAGAATACCAATTGTAGCAAGTACTTCTTTACCAATATTCAGAGCAAGCATTGCAATAAACACGAGGTACATCATGTTTATCATTTTCTGTCTTGTATCTAATTTTGCTGCCATATGATTTATTATTGATTCATCGCATTAAGCACTCCTTTGTATTTTTCGTTAAGTTGCGCTACTTTATTTTTCATTTTAGCTAATTCTTCGTTTAAGCCTTCAGGAACATGCATCTCACTTGTGGATGAATTAACTTCAACTAAATGACTACTTAATGATTCATAAAGTTTATTAATTTCATCAAGCTTGACAGCACCAGTATGAATGTTGGCATTATAGTCGCTCATATGAGAGTTCATGTCAGCAGGAACGTGAAGCGCACCTATAGACGTACTTGCAGCTGTTAAGTCTTCATTTAAAAGACTCAATTTATTTATAGTCGTTGCGACTGATTTTGCAAGCTCGTGAGTTTCAACCTCTAACGTTTCTATATCATCTCCTTTTTCAAACCCATCAGGATCTATAGTCATGTAGCCTTTTATTCCAGAAATACTAAAAATTACTGCCTCGGTAACAAGACCAAATGTTAACCATGTATTACCAGAAAATAAAAAATCTGAATGAGTTAATTTTAAAAGAGCCCCGATAATTACAATGGCTGCACCCAAACCAAAGAACAATTCTAATATGTTATCTGGAATAAAAAATCTTTTGTGTTTAATACCTTTCATTTTGTTGATTTTAATTGTTTATAATAATTTATTGTTTTCTAAAATATTTTATTAGGATTTTGATTTAAGCCAATATCTTCACCTAAATAATCTTGAACAGTCCTAAATCCTATATAAGACCTTTTTTCATCTTTGTATTCGTAATCTCTAGAACTTACTCTTAAAAAATAAGCCACATCTTTCCATGACCCTCCTCTAACAACTTTTCTTAAATTAGTAGAATCTGAAATATTAGGATTTAAGCCAGAATCAAAGTTATAAGAACCTTTATCATAAGATGATTCTGTCCACTCCGAAACATTTCCTGACATGTTATATAGACCGAAGTCATTTGGCCAATACGATTTTGATTCAACAGTGTATAATGCGTTATCAGAAGCATAATCTCCTCTGTTTGGTTTGAAGTTTGCTAAAAAACAGCCTTTAGAGTCTATCGTATAAGGACCTCCCCAAGGGTACGTTGCAGATTCTAAACCGCCTCTAGCTGCATATTCCCACTCTGCTTCACTTGGTAATCTAAAAGAAGCTACTCTTTGACCTTTTTTTCTTTTTGTCCTTTGATATTGGTTCTTATACATTGTTCTCCAGTGAGCGAAAGCTTTAGCCTGCTCCCATGATACTCCTACAACAGGATAATCAGCATAAGCATCATGCCAAAAATAATCGTTATGCATTGGCTCGTTGTAACTGTAAGAAAAATCTTTTATCCACGCTGTAGTATCTGGATAAATAGCTAAACTTTTTTCTTTGAAGAAATTTTTTCTTGACTCGCTATTAGATTCAATAGCAGATTCAGCATCAAAAGTAGTATAAGTATATTCAATTTTTTTTGTATTAAAAGTTCTTTCTCCATTGAAAGATTCTTCTTTTGGCAAAAAGAAACCAGTACCTTCTTCAAACTCTCCCTCCATAACCTGAGCATAAGCTAAATCGGGATAATTGTCCCTTTCCCAAATTAAATCATTATTATAATTTAAGACATACGTGTTCTTATCAGAAAAATCAATTCCTATTAGATTGTCTTCTTTATAAAGAATATAACCCCCCTTTTCTTCATCTGCGATATCTTCTGCTATTTCATACTTAGGATAAAATTGATTAATACTATTATCTTTATCTAAATCTTCTTGAGAGGGCGCTTCGCCTAAATCAAAAATAGTTCTTTTCGCAAGGGCATCTCTAACTACAGAATCTCTAACCCAATTAACAAACTGTCTGTATTCACCATTTGTTATTTCTGTTTCATCCATATAAAATGCTTTGATTGAAACCGTACTTACAGGTGCATTTTGCAGTTGAGCCATGTCATCGTCAGACATTCCCATCAAATACGAGCCACTTGGAACTAAAGTCATGCCAGTTGGTTTATCGGGAAAAAACTTTTTAGCTTGAGTGCCAGTAAGCTCCCCCCTATCAGATTTAGAACAGGACACAATAAAGGTCGTTAAAACGAAAAATAATAATATTTTTTTCAATGAAAGATTAATTTTGTTCAACTTAAAGCCCATAAAAATAACAATATTTAATATACTAAAATAGCCTTTTGGTTTAATTAAATGAAATTTCTTTTTAAACTTAGCAGTAATTTATCTGAAATATTATCATTGCAAGCACTCAAATAATCATCATAATTACATGGAATTAACGCAAAATCAACTACTTTATTGCTTTCGTAAGTTAATTCAAACCACCACTTTTGACTTAAATCACTATTGTAAAATTTCAATTCTTGATTTCCAAGACTAACATGAAAACATTTTCCTTTAAAATTTTTAGATTTAGGATCTTCTTTAATTCTCAAACAATAACCCTCAACAAAATACCAAACCGTTTGAGCTAATAAAGTACTGGAAATGATGTTATTAAAAACTTCAAAAATACCCATACTAGAAATCCTGTTACTCATGCCTGCGTATCTTGAAATAGAGCATATTTGACTGCTTTCAAAACCGTTTGGATAATTATGTATAAAATCTAATTCAGAAGCTTTAATAGATCTAAAATCAATTGATAAAAGATCAGTAAACCTCAAACAAGGCTCAACCAAATCAATTTTTTTATTTAATTCTCCTAGCCTGTAAGATTCAAAATGAAATTTTTCTAATAAATCCAATTCTTCTTGAGAATTTAAAAAAGTTTGAAAACCAATATTACAATAATGACTGAGTTTGTTTTTTCCATCCATTATTATTTTAGACATATAAGAGGACGAATCAAAATCTTTTTTAATATGTCCGAAATCAAACTTATTATCAATTGAAGTCAAATTAACATACTTTTCTTTAAAATAATAAGATTGATATATTGCAAATGTTAAATCCTGCGAACCTCCAATAAAAAAAGAAATTATATTTTTATCTATTAAAGTTGCATTTATAGATTTAACCGCAAAGTAAGTATCAAGCGGAGTTTCACCGTTAAGAACATCACCCATGTCCATAATATTAACTTTCCAATCTCCAAAGAAAAGAGAATAAAATTCCTCTCTAAATGAATTAACATCTAAATATTTTTTATTTTTTTCAATTGAATTACGAGATTCATTTAAGCCAATAATAGCAATATCTATATCTTTTAAATTTGGCTTATTAGAGTCGAATACAGAAATAGTTTTTCCAATTGTTGAAGGGGGTAACCTGTTTTTGAAATCAATAATTTCTTTACTAATTGGAGATAGGTACTCAGCTATCATTTCTATTTTTTACTTTTTGAAGGAGCTTTTTTTACTTTTTTGGTTTTCTTTTTTTGAAATAATGCTTTAACATCATCAATAGTATACTTGTCCACGTCAGTTCCTTTTGGAAGTTCGACTTTAACTTTACCTTTAATTACATTGAATCTCCCCCACCTAGCTTTTTCAATTCTAATACCTTCTTCATCCCAAGATCTTAACAGCTTTTCTGCTTCTTTCTTCTTTTTTGCTTCAATCAAATTAGCACAATCCTCATTACTTAAGTTATCAAAATCATAATTCTTATTAATATTGATAAATAATCCATTCCATTTTATAAATGGACCAAACCTTCCTTTGCCTTTACTTACATCAAACCCGTCATAATTACTTATTGGAGCATCAGCTTTTCTCTTTTCTAAAATCAGTTCAATTGCTTTGTCCAATGAAATCTCCAGAGGACTCAACCCTTTTGGTAAGGAAACAAAAATACTGTTATGTTTTACATACGGTCCAAACCTTCCTGAATTAGATTCAATTTTTTCATTTTCAAAATCTCCTAAATAACATGGTAGTTTAAAAAGATTTAATGTTTCTTCTAAAGTAATTTTACTTATTTTCTGATCAGGAAGCAGTCCTGCAAAAATTGGCTTTTCCTCCTCGTCAACAGTCCCAATCTGCGCCATTGGACCAAATTTCCCTAAACGTACACTAACTTTTCTCCCTGAGTTCGGATCTTCTCCTAATATTCTTTCTCCGGTTTCACGTGCAGCATTCTGCTGAACATCTTCAACCACAGGGTGAAATGAGGAATAAAAATCTTTTAAAAAATTAGTCCATTTTTTATCTCCACTTGCAATTTTATCAAAATCCTGCTCTACACTGGCAGTAAAGTTGTAATTCAGAATATCTTGAAAGTTTTTCACCAAAAAGTCTGTAACTACAATTCCTACTTCAGTTGGAACCAACTTACCTTTATCCGAACCAGTATTTTCAACTGCGTTATTAGTAATTATAGAACCTTCTTTTAATACAAGCTCCCTGTATTCCCTTTCACTTCCTTCAAAAGTACCTTTAACTACATATTTTCTGTTTTGAATAGTAGTAATAGTTGGGGCATATGTTGATGGCCTACCTATCCCTAATTCTTCCATTTTTTTTACAAGTGCTGCTTCAGAATATCTGTAAGGAGGACGAGAAAATTTCTCTGTAGCGATCATTTTTAAATTACTCAAATCCTCTCCTTTATTTAAAGAAGGTAGTATTCCACTATTGCTTTGATCTTCCTCGTTGTCAGTTCCGTCAATATATACTTTTAAAAATCCATCAAATTTAATTACTTCTCCTTTAGTTATAAATTCATCACTATAATTATTTGCCCCAATCTTAAAAGTTGTACGCTCTAAAGTAGCATCACTCATCTGAGAAGCAATAGTTCTAAGCCAAATCAATTTATATAACTTGGATTGATCAGATTCCATTTTAACTTCTTTGTTAGCTAAATTAGTCGGTCTGATAGCCTCATGTGCTTCCTGAGCACCTTTGTTTTTATTTTGATATTTTTTCCTTCTTGAATATTGGTCTCCGTAATTTTTGGAAATTACAGCTTCTGCAGATTTTAAAGCATCATCAGACAGGTTAACACTGTCTGTTCTCATGTATGTTATATTACCAGATTCGTATAATCTTTGGGCTGCAGACATAGTTCTACTTACACTAAACCCAAGCTTTCTGGAAGCTTCTTGCTGTAAAGTAGAAGTAGTGAAAGGAGCTGAAGCCGATTTTTTGAAAGGCTTTTTATCGATAGATAAAATATTAAATTTAGAATTAATACTTTTTTCTAAAAAAGCATTGGCATCCTCTAAAGAACTAAAACCACCTGAATGCTGTGCTATAAACTCGACATTATTTGCATTGCTGAATTTAGCAGAAACTTTAAATGAGGAATTTGAAATAAAGTCATTAATTTCATTTTCTCTATCTACTAAAAGTCTCACTGCAACAGATTGAACTCTTCCTGCAGAAAGCCCCCCCTTAACTTTTCTCCATAAAATTGGTGAAATTTCAAAACCAACAAGTCTATCAATAACCCTTCTTGCCTGTTGAGCATTTACTAAATTATAGTTAATTTCTCTAGGGTTTTCAATCGCTTTTAAGATTGCACTTTTTGTAATTTCACGAAAAACTATTCTTTTTGTTTTAGCTTTTTCAAGTTTTAAACTTTCAAACAAATGCCAAGCAATAGCCTCACCTTCACGATCTTCATCACTTGCTAACCAAACAAAATCAGCTGCTAAAGCTTTTTTCTTTAAATCCTTTACTACATCTTTTTTGTCTTTTGAAATAATGTACTTAGGTTTAAAATCGTTTTCAACATCTACTCCCAATTCTTTTGAAGGTAGATCTGAAATATGACCATAACTAGAGGAAACTTTAAAATCACTTCCTAAATATTTTTCAATCGTTTTTGCTTTCGCAGGAGATTCTACAATTACTAAATTTTTGGACATTTATTTCGAATTTGAGATCACAAAAGTATATTATTTTTTTTATTATTTTTTTCCATCATCAAAATACTTCAATTATTAATTAAAACATTACTGACATATTGTCATAATTTATTTATAATAATTATATTTGTATCATATTTTAATAAAAAGATTCATGAGTGTTGAATTAGAAGTGAAAAATGAGAAGTTAGAAACCAAGAAGGAACAGGTTATTTCTAAGAGATTCTATATAGAAAGTTATGGCTGCCAAATGAATTTTGCAGATAGTGAAGTTGTTGCTTCTATTGTATCCAATCATGGTTATGTTTCTACAACAGATCTAAATGAAGCTGATTTAATACTATTAAACACATGTTCAATTAGAGAAAAAGCTGAGCTTACTGTAAGAAAAAGACTTGAAAGTTTTAATAAACTAAAAAAACATAATAAAAAATTAAAAGTTGGTGTTCTTGGTTGCATGGCGGAGAGATTGAAAGATAAGTTTTTAGATGAAGAAAAAATTGTTGATCTAGTTGTTGGACCAGATGCTTACAAAGATCTTCCTAACTTAATTGAAGAAATAAATGATGGAAGAAGTGCAGTAAATGTTATTTTGTCAAAAGATGAAACTTATGGAGATGTTAGTCCAATTAGATTGTCCTCCAATGGAGTAACTGCTTTTGTATCAATAACAAGAGGATGTGATAATATGTGTACTTTCTGCGTAGTACCTTTCACAAGAGGGAGAGAAAGAAGCAGAGACCCTAAAAGTATCTTAAAAGAAATTCAACAATTAGTTGATTCGAATTACAAGGAAGTTACCTTATTAGGTCAAAATGTAGACAGTTATTTGTGGTATGGTGGAGGTTTAAAAAAGGATTTTGGGAAAATAAGCGATTTAAGAAAAAAATCATCTATTGATTTTTCAAAATTATTAAAATTAGTTGCTGAGTCTTTTCCAAAACTAAGAATACGTTTTTCTACATCTAATCCTCAAGATATGAGTCTAAATGTTATTAAGACAATGTCTAGTTATAAAAATATTTGCAACTACATACACTTGCCTGTTCAGTCTGGAAGTGACGATGTTTTAAAAGCAATGAATAGGCAACATACAAGAAAAGAGTACTTAACTCTGATTAAGGAGATAAAAACAATTATTCCAGAATGTGGAATTTCCCATGATATGATTACTGGATTTCCTAATGAATCTGAAGAGGACCACAAGCTAACGCTGGATTTAATGGATGAAATAAAATATGATTTTGGTTACATGTTTAAATATTCTGAAAGACCCGGGACTTATGCAGGTAAAAAATTTGATGATAATATTGCCGAAGAAGTAAAAAAAATTAGATTACAAGAGATAATTGATTTGCAACGTAAACACAGTAGTTATAGAACTAATCAATATATCGGGAAATTTGTAGAAGTATTAATTGAAAAAGAATCTAAAAAATCTAATCTTTTTTGGAGTGGAAGAAATGAACAGAACACGGTAGTAGTATTTCCTAAAGAATTTTATAATGTTGGAGAATTTGTTAATGTCGAAGTTAATAGCTGTACTTCAGCAACTTTAATAGGCCAAGCTACTGGCTATTCAATAAAATAAAAAATGGAATCTTCAACAGTAAATATTAAGCAACGTTTTGGAATAATAGGAAATGACCCTATTTTAAATAGATCGATTGAAAAAGCAATTAGAGTCTCTCCAACAGATATTTCAGTACTTGTAATTGGTGAAAGTGGTGTTGGTAAAGAAAGTTATCCTAAAATAATCCATCAATTATCCAATAGGAAACACAATAAATACATAGCGGTAAATTGTGGAGCCATCCCAGAGGGGACTATTGATTCAGAGTTATTTGGTCACGAAAAAGGAGCTTTTACTGGAGCTACTAGCGCGCGAAAAGGATATTTTGAAGTAGCAGATGGTGGTACAATCTTTCTTGATGAAGTTGGAGAACTTCCATTAACTACTCAAGTAAGGCTGCTAAGAGTTTTAGAAAATGGGGAATTTATCAAGGTAGGTGCTTCAAATGTCCAAAAGACTAACGTTAGAATCGTGTCTGCCACTAATTTAGACATGGAGAAAGCAATCCAGAAAGGCAAGTTTAGAGAAGATCTATATTACAGGCTAAGTACTGTCGAAATTAAAATTCCTCCCTTAAGGAAAAGAAAGGAAGACATTCATCTATTATTTAGGAAATTTGCTAGTGATTTTGCTAAAAAATACAACATGCCAACTATTAGATTAGATGAAGCAGCTCAAAAATTATTGAATATTTACCGTTGGAACGGAAATATTCGCCAACTCAGAAATATAGCTGAGCAGTTGTCTGTATTAGAAGAAGAAAGAAATATTTCAGGGTCTCTTCTTCAAACTTATTTACCTGATTTTAATTCAAATTTTCCAGCGATAATTGATAAAAAATCAGCAAGTGATTTTTCAAATGAAAGAGAAATACTTTATAAAGTTTTGTTTGACATGAAAAAAGATTTAAATGATTTAAAAAAAATTACTAATCATTTAAAAAATGAAGATAGATCTGTTAATTATGATAAAGAAGAAATTAATATTTTTGAAAAATCAAATAGTGAACACTCAAATAATGACAAAGACACTGGATTAATAGAAATTAAAGAAAAAGAAGATAATTTTAATATATCCATGTCGTCTAAGAATAAATTTGATTTTGCAGAGGAAATAAGAGAAGAAGAAACTTTATCTATTCAAGATAAAGAACTAGAATTAATAATTAAAGCACTTGAAAGAAATAATGGCAAAAGAAAAGCCGCAGCTAGTGAATTAGGTATTTCTGAAAGGACACTTTATAGAAAAATCAAACAACATGATATTGAACTTTAAAATAAAAATATTTTATATTCTAATTACATTTCTAACATTAGGATGTGGAAGTTATTCGTTCACTGGGGCTTCAATACCAGTTGGAACAGAAACGTTTCAAGTTAATTTTTTTGAGAATAACGCAGGAAACAGTATTGGCTCAATCTTTGAACCCGGCTTAGATAGAGACTTTACCTTGGCTCTTCAAAATATTTTACAAAATCAAACTAATTTACAATTAGTTACAAACGACGGGGATTTAATATACGAAGGTGAAATCTCTGAATATAGAGTTAGCCCTATGACTGCAACATCAGATTTGACAGCATCACAAAACAGATTGAGTGTGGGAATAAATGTTAGATTTTTTAATATTAAAAAGGAAGAAGATGATTTTGAAAGGAAATTTTCATTTTACTATGATTACCCTGCAGAGGTTCAATTACTTAATGTAAAATCTGAAGCTCATGACTTAATTTTTGAAAGAATAACACAAGATATCTTTAACGCCTCTTTAGCAAAATGGTAGCATTGGACAAAAAAATATTTTCACATTTATTAAAAAATCCTAAAGAAATTACTTTGGATCAGAGCCTCTCCCTAAAGAAACTTATAAAACAATATCCATTTTTTCAAATCGCAAGAATAATTGAAATAATCGGGCTTAAAAAACATGATCACTTGAATTTTAATAAAGTTTTGAAAAATTGCGCTATTTATTCAGCTGACAGAAGTATTTTGTATGATATCATAGAAAATCAGGAAATAAAAAAAAATAATATAACGGTTAAAAATATTAAGATATTATCTTCCGAAAAAACAAAGAATTCTTTTATAGACTGGCTAAATATTTCTAAACCAGTTTCAGAAAACACCAATAACACATTGATTACTAATTTTTTAAAAACAAATCCTAAAATTTCTTCAGAAAAAGTAAAAACAAATAAAAATTTAGCAGATGATTTTAAACTTAGTAAAAAAGAATACATGACTGAAACCTTGGCAAAAGTTTATTTTAAACAAGAAAAATATAACGAAGCCATAAAGGCTTATGAGATTCTTTGCTTGAAATATCCAGAAAAAATCAGTTTATTTGCAGACCAAATAAAAACTATAAAAAATAGTTTAATAAAATAAATAATAGTTATGAGTAGTTTTTCAATATTTTTAGTCTTAATTCTTTCAGTTTCTTTTTTATTAATATTAGTAATTATGGTTCAGAACCCTAAAGGAGGTGGCTTGTCTTCTTCATTTGGCGGGGATGCTCAGCAATTAGGTGGGGTAAAAAAAACAACTGACTTTCTTGATAAGAGTACTTGGGTTTTAGCAGGAATTTTATTAATTCTAATATTACTTTCTAATCTCACAATTGATAAAAACTTTGAAAATTTGGATTCAAAACTTTTAAATCCTAACGATATTGAATCTAGTATTCCGGAATCTTTACCTGAAGAAATTCCTCTTGAGATTCCTGTAAAAGAATAGGTTTAGTAGGAGTTATAAATGTCACACTGTCATTTTTAAAATTTGAAAATTACAGTTTTGTCAGTCAATTTAACTTGGCACGATTGATGTAAATTATATAAAAACAAATAAAACATAAATTATGAGTAAACTAAATATTAAACCATTGGCAGATCGAGTGTTGGTTGAGCCTTTAGAAGCTGAAACAAAAACTGCTTCAGGAATTATAATCCCTGATTCTGCTAAAGAAAAACCTCAAAAGGGAAATGTAGTAGCAGTTGGTCCTGGGACAAAAGAAAATCCTGTTACAGTTAAAACTGGAGATACTGTTTTATATGGCAAATATTCAGGAACTGAATTAAAGTTAGAGGGAAATGATTATTTAATAATGCGAGAAAGCGATATTCTTGCTATAGTTTAAACTTAAAAAAATTAATAAAATGGCAAAAAAAATTCAATTTGATGTAGAGGCTAGAGAGGGACTTAAAAAAGGTGTTGATGCTTTGGCAAATGCTGTTAAAGTCACATTAGGTCCAAAAGGAAGAAATGTTATTATAGGAAAATCTTTTGGAGGCCCTCAAATTACTAAAGATGGTGTAACTGTAGCTAAAGAAATAGAATTAGAAGATGCTCTTGAAAATATGGGAGCTCAAATGGTTAAAGAAGTTGCTTCTAAAACTAATGATTTAGCTGGTGATGGCACAACAACTGCTACAATTTTAGCACAAGCAATTGTAAAAGAAGGTTTGAAAAATGTAACAGCTGGTGCAAATCCTATGGATTTAAAAAGAGGAATTGACAATGCTGTAGAAGCTGTAGTATCTGAGTTAGGAAAAAATTCACAAACTGTAGGGAATTCATCTGATAAAATAAAACAGATTGCTTCAATTTCAGCAAATAATGATCAAACTATTGGTTCGTTAATTACTGAAGCATTTGATAAAGTAGGAAAAGAAGGTGTAATTACTGTTGAAGAGGCAAAAGGAACTGACACTTATGTAGACGTTGTTGAAGGGATGCAATTTGACAGAGGATATCTTTCACCTTATTTTGTTACTAATTCGGAAAAAATGGAATCAGATCTTGAATCTCCATATATTTTGCTTTATGACAAGAAAATTTCTGCAATGAAAGATCTTTTACCAATACTAGAACCTGTTGCTCAAAGTGGAAAACCATTACTTGTTATTGCTGAAGATGTAGATGGAGAAGCATTAGCCACTCTTGTTGTAAATAAATTAAGAGGATCTTTAAAAATTGCTGCTGTTAAGGCTCCTGGTTTTGGGGACAGAAGAAAAGCTATGCTTGAAGATATTGCTATTTTAACTGGCGGAACTGTTATTTCAGAAGAAAGAGGATTTACTTTAGAGAATACAACATTGGAGATGCTAGGATCTGCCGAAAGAGTTACTATTGATAAAGATAACACTACTCTGGTAAATGGAGCAGGAGATAAAGAAACTATAGCAGCTAGAGTTAACCAAATTAAATCACAGATAGAAACAACTACATCTGATTACGATAAAGAAAAACTTCAAGAAAGATTAGCAAAATTAGCTGGTGGAGTTGCAGTTTTATATGTCGGAGCTGCTTCAGAGATTGAAATGAAAGAGAAAAAAGATAGAGTAGATGACGCTTTACATGCTACAAGAGCTGCAGTTGAAGAAGGAATTGTTGCTGGTGGTGGGGTTGCTCTATTAAGATGTATAAAAGTGCTAGAAAAACTAACAAGTGAAAACTTAGATGAGGTAACTGGTATTCAAATTATATCAAGAGCGATAGAAGCTCCTCTAAGAATAATTGTTGAAAATGCAGGTGGAGAAGGGTCTGTAGTAGTAGCAAAAGTCCTTGAGGGGAAAGGTAATTTTGGTTACGATGCTAAAACTGAAACCTATGTAGATTTATTGAAACAAGGAATAATAGATCCGAAAAAAGTTACTAGAATAGCTCTAGAAAATGCAGCTTCAGTTGCGGGAATGATTTTAACAACAGAATGTGCGTTAGTCGACATTAAAGAAGATACACCAGCAATGCCTCCTATGGGTGGTGGTGGTGGTATGCCTGGAATGATGTAAAAAAATTAATAATAAAAACTGCCTTAATAAATTATTAAGGCAGTTTTTTTTTATGTACAAATCAGATTTAAATAATATTAAAAAGACCATAAAAGACTTAGATCTTGATTCTAGTCTTAAATCCATTTGTGATTATTTAAAAAACAATATTCATGGCTACGATTGGGTTGGTTATTATTTCCACGATAAACTAAATAAAGAACTTCAATTAAAAGTGTTTGCAGGAATACCTACAGAGCATACTAAAATTCCGTTTGGCAAAGGTATTTGTGGACAAACTGCAGAGTCAAACAAGTATATGATTGTTAACGATGTGTCTAAAGAATCTAATTATATTTCTTGCAACATCAATGTAAAATCAGAAATAGTTGTTCCTGTATTTTTAAATAATATAAATGTTGGTCAAATTGATATTGACTCCAACCATCCAAATAGGTTTTTGAAAGACGATTTAGATTTTTTAATTAATATCAATGAACTAATTTCTGAAAAAATTTTAAAATAAATAAATATTTCCAATTTATTTTTTTAAAAAAAAAACTACTTTTATACTTTTTTTATTTATATTATTTATGTTACAAATAAAATCTGCTTTAATATCAGTTTTTGACAAAAATGGACTGGAACCAATCGCAAAAAAACTTAATTCTTTAGGAGTTGAAATTTATTCAACTGGAGGCACAGAAAAGTTTTTAAAAAAAATTAATATTCCTGTTATTAAAGTAGAAAACATAACAAGCTACCCCTCTATTCTAGGTGGGAGAGTTAAAACTCTACACCCCAAGGTGTTTGGTGGAATACTAAATAGAAGTGAAAATGAAAATGATTTAGATGATATTAAAAAATATGACATCCCAAATATAGATTTAGTGATTGTTGATCTCTATCCGTTTGAAAAAACAGTAGCTTCAGGAGAAAATGAAGAAGAAGTGATTGAAAAAATAGATATTGGAGGAATCTCATTAATTAGAGCTGCTGCAAAAAATTTTAGAGATGTTATTTGTGTTTCATCTAAAGAGGATTATGAATATTTTTTATCTGAACTTATTAAACATTCTGGCAAAACTCATGAATCTTTTCGAAAAGAATTTGCGGCAAAAGCGTTTAATATATCATCACACTACGATACCGCAATATTTAAATACTTCAATTCAAAAACTACTGTTTACAAGAGTAGTTTTCAAAACGGACAACCTTTAAGGTACGGAGAAAACCCACATCAAAAAGGAATTTTTTATGGGGATTTTGATTCTTTTTTTACTCAAAAAAATGGAAAAGAATTGTCTTACAATAATTTTCTGGATATTGATGCTGCAGTTAATTTAATAAACGAATTTAATGAAGACTTGCCAACTTTTGCAATCTTAAAACACAATAATGCATGTGGCTTGGCTACTAGAAACTCAATTTTAGAAGCATATACAGATGCGTTGGCAGGTGATCCTGTTTCGGCCTTTGGAGGAGTTCTGATTTCTAACAAGCCTATAGACTTTACAACTGCTGAAGAAATTAATAAATTGTTTTGTGAAGTTGTAATTGCTCCTAGTTATGATAAACAAGCTTTAGAATTATTGAGCTCTAAAAAAAACAGAATCATTTTAATAAAAAAAGACGCTGAATTAAGCAAAGATTCGGTGAGGACATGTTTGAATGGAATTTTATTCCAAGAAAAAGACAATGTTACGGATTCTGAATCTGATTTTAAAACATGTACCGTTAAACAACCAAGTGAAAAGGAAATTCAAGACTTAACTTTTGCTTCTAAAATATGTAAGCACACAAAGTCCAATACAATAGTTTTAGTTAAAAATAAACAATTAATTAGTTCGGGAACAGGGCAAACGTCAAGGGTTGATGCATTAAAACAAGCAATTGAAAAATCTAATAATTTCAAGTTCGATCTAAAAGGATCCGTAATGGCAAGTGATGCCTTTTTTCCATTTCCAGACTGTGTTGAAATAGCTCAAAAGCAAGGGATTTCATCTGTAATCCAGCCTGGCGGATCAATTAAAGACGACTTATCTATTGACTATTGTAATAAAAATAATTTGTCAATGGTTTTAACAGGAATTCGTCATTTTAAACATTAAATTTATTAACTTGTAATAATCTATAAAATTATGGCATTTTTTGACTTTTGGACTGAATCTATTGCAATTGATCTTGGCACAGCCAATACTCTAATTATTCATGATGATAAAGTAGTCGTTGATAGTCCTTCAATTGTAGCAATTGATAAAAGAACTGATAAAATTATCGCCGTTGGGACTGAAGCTAGCTTAATGCAAGGCAAAACACATGAAAACATTAAAACAGTCCGTCCTCTTAAGGATGGTGTTATTGCAGATTTTAATGCATCTGAACAAATGATCAGTTTGCTTATTAAAAGCATTCCTTCTTTAAAGAAAAAGTTTTTTACTCCATCTTTAAAAATGGTCATATGTATTCCCTCTGGAATTACTGAAGTTGAAATGAGAGCGGTAAGAGAATCTGCTGAAAGAGTTAATGGAAAAGAAGTTTATTTAATACATGAGCCTATGGCTGCGGCAATAGGAATTGGCGTAGATATTATGCAACCTAAAGGAAATATGATTGTTGATATAGGAGGAGGAACAACAGAAATTGCAGTAATTGCTTTATCTGGAATAGTATGTGATAAATCTGTTAAAGTAGCTGGAGATGTTTTCACTGGGGATATCATTTACTATATGAGAACACAACATAATTTATTTATTGGAGAAAGGACTGCTGAAAAAATTAAAATTACAATAGGCTCTGCTTCTGAAGAACTAGAATCTCCTCCAGATGATATGTCAGTACAGGGGCGTGATTTATTAACAGGTAAACCTAAAGAAACTCTAATATCTTATCGAGAAATTGCTAAAGCACTAGATAAATCAATTGTAAGAATTGAAGATTCAGTAATGGAAACTCTTTCTCAAACTCCACCTGAACTAGCTGCAGATATATATAATACGGGGATTTACTTAGCTGGTGGAGGATCTATGCTTAGAGGCTTAGATAAGAGGCTTTCTAAAAAAACAGACTTACCGGTGTTTATTGCTGAAGATCCGCTTAGAGCAGTTGTGAGAGGGACTGGAATAGCTTTAAAAAACATAGAAAGGTATAAAAGTGTCTTGGTGAAATAGTTTATTATTATGCAACGAATCATTGATAGCATCTTAAAAAAAAAAGATGTTTTAGTTTTCTTAATTCTGTTGCTCTTTTCTCTTTATTTAATAATAGATTCTAATTACTTCCATAAATCTAAAATTTTAAAATTATCCAACAATATAGTTAACGATATTTTAAAAGAATATTCTTCTATTAACGAATACATAAAACTAAAAGAATACAACACTACACTAACTAAAGAAAATATAAAATTAAAAAATGAACTACAAAAATTTAAACTCAAAAAAACAGATAGTACTTTTTTAAAACAAGAATTCATTTATACTGATGCTAAAGTCATTTCAAATAATATTTCATTGCTAAAAAACTATCTAGTAATAAATAAAGGAAGCAAAGATGGGATTATTAAAGAAATGGGTGTTACTAGCTCTAAAGGAATTATAGGTATTGTAAATGAAGTTTCAGAAAATTATTCTTCTGTTATGTCATTACTAAATATAAATTCAAAAATTAATGGAAAAATAAAAAGAACTTCTCATTTTGGAAGCATAGAGTGGGAAGGGTTAGATAAAGAAATACTTTTACTTAAAGATATTCCTAAAACAGCTAAAATTAGAGTTGGCGACAGCATAGTGTCTGGTGGTATGTCTGCAATATTTCCAGAAAACATCAAAATAGGTTTAGTTTCTAAAATAGAGTATAATAAAAATTTAGACAATTATTTAAGACTTGAAATTATGCCGCATAACGATATGTCAAGTATTAGAGATGTGTATTTAATATTAAGTGTTTTCAAAACTGAAATAAATCAATTAAAAGAAAAAGTGAATGAATAATTTATACTTTTCTATTATTACAAGATTTATTTTATTAGTTCTAATACAAGGATTTGTTTTTAGTAAGTTTGATTTATTTGGAATATATGACCCATATATATGCTTGGTTTTTATATTAATCTTTCCCATTAAAATTAACAGAATTATATTCCTGTTAACGAGTTTTGCTTTTGGAATTACTTTAGACTTATTCACAAACTCTTATGGCATAAATGCTGCTGCATGTTTATCAATAGCGTTCATAAGGCCATACATTTTAAATTTCGTTTTTGGTTCTTTTTTTGACCCTAGAGGTGTGAAAATGATAAAACACTACCTAGCAGATTCATCTATATATCAAAAAATTATTTATCTATTTATTATGATTTTCTTACATCATCTCTTGATATTTTCGTTAGAGGCTTTTTCATTAAATCACTTGACTTTGATCTTCACAAAGACAATCAATACTTCTATATTATCTTTTATTTTTTGTTCTACATTCATTTATTTATTTATTCAAAATGAAAAATAGATTACTTCCAATATTAATTATTTTATCAACTATAATTTTTATTTTAAGATTATTCTGGGTGCAATTGATAAATATTGATGATGTACAGCTATCAAACAAAAACTCAGTTCAAAGAGTTTACAATTATCCAGACAGAGGGTATATTTTTGACAGGAATAATAAGTTACTAGTTGAAAATGAGCCTTATTATGATTTAATGATCGTGCCTAAAGATTTAAAAGAAATAGATACGATTGAATTTTGTAGAATATTGAAAATTGATAAAAAAACTTTAATTACAAAAATTAATAAAGCAAAAAAATTCTCAAGAATCAAATCTTCTGTTTTTTTATCTCAAATTTCTAAATCTGATTACGCAATTGTTCAGGAAAAATTATGGAAATACAAAGGGTTTAGTATTCAAAGAAAATCAAACAGGAATTATCTTTTAAATTCTGCTTCAAATATTTTAGGTTACATAAGTGAAGTTAATGACTACGAAATAAGTGATAACACATATTATGAACCAGGTGAATTAATTGGTAGGCAAGGAATTGAAAAAGCTTATGAAAAAGAATTAAGGGGACTAAAAGGGGTAAACTACTATCAAAAAGATAAATTTAATAGAATTACAGGTTCTTATAAACAAGGCATTTACGATACATTATATAAGCTTGCAAATGACATCAATTTGACCATAGATTATAATTTACAAACTTATGGCGACTCTTTAATGATAAATAAATACGGCAGTATAATTGCGATTGAGCCTAGTTCAGGAGAAATATTAGCACTTGTTAACGCTCCTACGTTTGATCCTAATTTATTAATAGGAAGAGACAGATCTAAAAATTATATCAATTTAAAAAATGACACAATAGGAAAACCATTATTTGACAGAGGATTGCAAGGACAATATCCCCCAGGATCTACATTTAAATTGGTAAACGCATTAATTGCACTACAAGAAAATGTTATAAACGATAAAACCATTATATATTGCAATCAAGGACATTATTACTCTAGCAGAAGGTTTATGAAATGTCATTGTAATATTGGAACAATAAATAATTTAGACAAAGCAATTTATAATTCCTGTAACACCTATTTTGCAAATATATATAAGCAATCCATTGAAAAGTTTCCTAGCTCTTCAATAGGAATGGACAATTGGAAGAAGCATGTTAGTAGTTTTGGATTTGGAAATTTTTTAGGCTATGATCATCCCACTGGAAGACCTGGTCTGATTCCAGATTCTAAATATTATAATAAATGGTATCCAAAGGGAGGGTGGAAAGCAGCTACAACTATTTCAAATGGAATTGGTCAAGGCGAAATACTTACAACTCCAATGCAGTTAGCAAATTTAAGTGCAGCAATTGCAAATAGAGGTTGGTTTAAAACTCCTCATTTAGTAAAAAAAATTAGTAATAATGATATAAACGAAAAATTCAAAATAAAAAATTATACAACAATCGATTCGATTCACTTTGAAAAAGTAATTGAAGGGATGTATAATGTAATTGAAAAGGGTACCGCACAAAATGCTAAAATAAAAGGAATTAAAGTAGTAGGTAAAACTGGGACTTCAGAAAACTTTATTAAAATTAATGGTAAGCGTCTTCAATTAACTGATCATTCTGTTTTTATTGGGTTTGCTCCAAAAGATGACCCTAAAATTGCTATTGCAGTGTTTATTGAAAATGGTTATTGGGGAACAAGATGGGCAGCTCCAATTGCAAGTCTTATGATGGAAAAGTATTTAAATGAAAAAATCAACAGAAATTATCTTGAACAATACATTTATAACGGAAATTTAATTAATGAATATCGAAAACCTTATTTAAAATCTAATTTTAAAATAAATGAATGAAATAAATATAAAAAAAATAGACTGGATTAGTTTAGCAATATTAAGTCTATTAGTTTTATTAGGATTAATTAATATATACTCAGCAACTCATACTGACTTAATCGAAAATGCATTTTCATTAAAAAACCCCTTTGGAAAACAATGTTTATTTGTTTTTATATCCATAATTACATTTCTTTTAATAC
>Ga0209815_1000796_pt1 | contig 22263 bp, 16 predicted proteins | sample CoawatmetaG00DNA_FD_187507 | JGI IMG/M metagenome (GOLD analysis project Ga0209815, IMG submission 187507) | Marine microbial communities from the West Antarctic Peninsula - Coastal water metaG002-DNA (SPAdes) (version 2) | ecosystem: Environmental > Aquatic > Marine > Coastal ...
CCGTAGCCCGGAATCGGGGATGCACCGGCTTATGGGCTTGAGTATAGCAAGCTACCGGGTAGTCATCCGCCCTCCTGAACCAATCGGTTATCGGTATCGTACCGATTCTCCGGTCCCAACATACCAACCATCCGCCACCGTTTTGCGGTCCCGCGGAACCAAGAGAGAGTGTGAGAGCGCTGTGAATAGCAAACGACCAGTAAATCTCGATCTCGGCAAGTTTCATTTCCCGCTGCCAGCCATTACTTCGATCCTGCATCGTATCAGCGGCATCATCATCTTCGTAGGTGTTGCCTTCCTGATGTACGGCCTGGATCTCTCCCTTTCCGGAGAAGATGGCTTTAACCGGGTGAATGAGCTGCTGGACAGCTTCCTGGCGAAGCTGATCATCTGGGGCATCCTGTCTGCTCTGCTGTACCACCTGGTTGCAGGTATCAAGCACCTGTTGATGGACGCTGGTATTGGCGAAGAGCTTGAAAGCGGGCGCCTCGCCGCGAAAGCCACGATTGCGGTTTCCGTTGTTCTCATCGTTCTGGCAGGAGTCTGGGTATGGGCATGAACAGTGTAACGAATATTGGTCGTAACGGTATTCAGGACTGGATCATCCAGCGTGTAACAGCCTACGTATTAGCTCTATATACGTTGTTCCTGCTTGGCTTCTTTGTGACCACCGATGTTGACTACCAGGCGTGGTCTGCATTGTTTGCTCAGGGATGGTTCAAGATCTTCAGCCTGCTTGCGCTACTGTCCATCGCCGGGCATGCATGGGTTGGCTTGTGGACCGTATCCACCGACTACATCAAATCCGCGATGCCGCGTTTTCTGCTTCAGGCAGCCTGTGTGCTCGTAATGTTTGTTTATGTCGTGTGGGGCATTCAGATTCTTTGGGGGCTTTAATCGATGGCTAACATCAAGACCATGTCGTTCGACGCGATTGTTATCGGTGGTGGCGGTGCCGGTATGCGAGCCGCCCTCCAGTTGACCGAATCCGGTCTCGATACCGCGTGTATCACAAAAGTATTTCCGACCCGTTCGCACACGGTATCCGCCCAGGGTGGTATTACCTGTGCGATTGCAAGTGCTGATCCCAACGACGATTGGCGCTGGCACATGTACGACACCGTGAAAGGCTCTGACTACATCGGTGACCAGGACGCGATTGAGTATATGTGCTCTGTCGGTCCGCAGGCAGTGTTCGAGCTCGAGCACATGGGCCTCCCGTTCTCCCGTACCGAGCAGGGTCGTATTTATCAGCGTCCGTTCGGTGGTCAGTCCAAGGACTACGGCAAGGGCGGCCAGGCTGCCCGTACCTGTGCCGCTGCTGACCGTACTGGTCATGCTCTTCTGCACACCCTTTACCAGGCCAACCTTAAGGGCGGTACTTCGTTCCTGAACGAGTGGTACGCCGTAGACCTGGTCAAGAACAGTAAAGATGAAGTGGTCGGTGTTGTTGGTATCGAAATTGAGACCGGTGAAGTCTGTTACATCAAGGCCAAGGCGACGGTTCTGGCCACTGGTGGTGCAGGTCGTATCTATGCTTCCACTACCAACGCCCTGATCAACACCGGTGACGGTATCGGCATGGCTCTGCGTGCCGGCTTCCCGGTTCAGGACATGGAGATGTGGCAGTTCCACCCAACCGGTATCCACGGTGCCGGTGTACTGGTAACTGAGGGTTGCCGGGGTGAGGGTGGTTACCTGATCAACTCCGAGGGTGAGCGTTTCATGGAGCGTTATGCTCCGAACGCCAAAGACCTTGCTGGTCGTGACGTTGTTGCCCGCTCCATGGTTCTGGAAATTCTGGAAGGCCGCGGCTGTGGTCCCGACAAGGATCACGTACTGCTGAAGCTGGATCACCTGGGCGAAGAAACTCTGAACCTGCGTCTGCCGGGTATCTGTGAGCTGTCCCGTACCTTTGCTCACGTTGATCCGGTCAAAGAGCCGGTGCCTGTGGTTCCGACCTGTCACTACATGATGGGCGGCATTCCGACCAACGTTGGTGGTCAGGCGCTGACTCAGGATGAAAACGGCAATGACAAGCCGATTCCGGGCCTGTTTGCCTGCGGTGAAGCCGCTTGTGTGTCTGTACACGGTGCTAACCGTCTGGGTGGCAACTCTCTGCTGGATCTGGTGGTCTTTGGTCGTGCGGCTGGCCTGCACATTGAGGAGCAGCTGCGCGGTGGTTTCGAGGTCGACGGCGCAAGCGACGAAGACATCAAGCGTGCCATGGCACGTCTGGAGCGTCTGGATAGTGCAAGTGAGGGTGAGGATGTGGCTCAGGTTCGTAAAGACCTGCAGAACTGCATGCAGCTCTACTTCGGCGTATTCCGTGACGGCGAAAGCATGGAGAAGGGCCTGAAGCTGCTGGAAGAAATCGGTGAGCGGGTTCGCAAGACCAAGCTGACTGATACCAGCAAGGCATTCAACACCGCCCGTATCGAAGCGCTGGAACTGGACAACCTGTACGAAGTTGCCTATGCGACCGCCAAGTCTGCGATTGAGCGTAAAGAAAGTCGCGGTGCCCATGCCCGTAACGATTTCACCGAGCGTGACGACGAGAACTGGCTGAAGCACTCCATGTACTTCCCGCTGGACAAGCGCGTTGGCAAGCGTGACGTGAACTTTGCACCGAAAACGGTTCCGACCTTCGAGCCGAAGATCCGGACCTACTAAGGGGGTATCCTGAAAATGTTGGTAAGTCTGTACCGTTATAACCCGGAAACTGACAACGCCCCTTACATGCAGGACGTTGAGATTGATTTGCCGGAAGGCAAAGATCTGATGGTTCTGGATGTTTTGGCGCTGGCCAAGGAAAAGGACCCGACTGTCGCATTTCGCCGTTCCTGTCGTGAGGGCGTTTGCGGCTCAGATGGTATGAACATGAATGGCAAGAACGGCCTGGCTTGTATCACGCCGGTTTCCGATGTGGTCAAGAACAACAAGCTGGTTTTGCGCCCGCTGCCTGGTCTACCGGTCATTCGTGATCTGGTGGTTGATATGGGTCTGTTCTACAAGCAGTACGAAAAAGTGATGCCGTACCTTGTGAATGACAACCCTGCGCCAGCCATCGAGCGTCTGCAGTCTCCGGAAGATCGTGAGAAGCTGGACGGCCTGTACGAGTGTATTCTCTGTGCCTGCTGCTCTACCGCTTGCCCGTCTTTCTGGTGGAATCCGGACAAGTTCATCGGTCCGTCTGGTCTGTTGCAAGCTTATCGCTTCCTGGCCGACAGCCGTGATACCGCTCAGGCAGAGCGTTTGGCGAACCTGGACGATCCGTTCAGCGTGTTCCGCTGCCGTGGCATCATGAACTGTGTCAGTGTGTGTCCGAAGGGCCTGAACCCCACAAAGGCAATTGGCCATATCCGGAACCTGTTGCTGCAAAGAGCCACCTGACCGGCAAAATTCGCAGCACCAGCTATACTGGTGTTCTGACACCAGTTAGTACCCCTGAAGGCCTCGCTATATGCGGGGCCTTCAACCAAAGGCTTATAGTCAAAAGTCTTACCGGGGTGCAAACTTATGCACGCTGTTTCGGTGCGCTTATCCAGTCACCGGGCAGTATTGCTGAGTATAAAAATCACTGGGGACGGAAAACATCCTTGCCGGGTGTGGTGGCCAAAGTCATGCCGTAATAACCCGTATTGACTGAGAATTACCCCTGGCCGACCATACTGGCTCCCCCGCACCAGCCCAAGGTGAGCTATTCAAAATGCACGAAAGCATCATGGAGCAGTTATGGCAGACTTCCCACCTGCAGGGTGGAAATCTTGCCTATGTTGAACAGCTTTTTGAAACCTACCTGACAGACCCCAATGCAGTTCCAGAAGAGTGGCGGAGTTACTTCGACAAACTCCCGAGCGTCGATGGCTATCAGGGCCGCGACATCGTTCACTCCACCATCCGCGAGCAGTTTGAGCACATCTCCCGCAATCAGCGTTTTCTGGCGACCAATGGCGTGCCTGCCAGTGCTACGTCCGACGCTGATAAAAAACAGATCCGTGTTCTGCAGCTGATCAACGCTTTCCGTTTCCGCGGTCACCAGGAAGCAAAGCTTGATCCTCTGGGTGTCTGGCAACGTCCTCAGGTAGAAGATCTGGACCCGCGATTCCACGAATTGGGCGAATCCGATCTTGATCTGGAGTTCCAGACCGGCTCTCTGAACTTTGGTTCCGAGAGCATGAAACTCGGCGATATTGTTCAGGGCCTGCGCCAGACATACTGCGAGAGCATCGGCGCTGAATACATGCATGTGGTAGACACGCGCATCAAGCGTTGGTTCCAGCAACGTATGGAGCCGGTTCGTTCCCGTCCGGAATACGAGACCGAAACCCGCAAGCATATCCTTGAGCGCCTGACGGCTGCCGAAGGGCTGGAAAAATACCTGGGTTCCCGTTATCCGGGCGTCAAGCGTTTTGGTCTCGAGGGCGGTGAAAGTCTGATCCCCTGCCTGGACGAGCTGATTCAGCGTGCGGGCTCCTATGGCGCCAAAGAGATCGTGCTGGGCATGGCCCACCGCGGTCGACTGAACGTGCTGGTCAACACCCTGGGCAAAAATCCGAAAGAACTGTTTGATGAATTCGAGGGCAAGAAGCTCGCGGATTCCGGCTCCGGCGACGTGAAATACCACCAGGGCTTCTCCTCAAACGTAATGACGCCGGGTGGCGAGGTTCACCTGGCCATGGCCTTCAACCCGTCTCACCTGGAAATCGTATCCCCGGTAGTGGAAGGCTCGGTACGCGCCCGTCAGGACCGTCGTGGCGATACCGATGGCAGTACCGTGGTGCCCATTGTGATGCACGGCGACGCTGCGTTTGCCGGGCAGGGCGTAGTGATGGAAACCTTCCAGATGTCCCAGACCCGGGGCTTTGGTGTTGGTGGTACCATCCACATCGTGATCAACAACCAGGTTGGCTTCACCACCAGCAAGCAGGAAGATGCTCGTTCCACCGAGTATTGCACCGACGTTGCCAAGATGGTTCAGGCGCCGATTCTGCATGTGAACGCAGACGATCCTGAAGCGGTGATGTTTGCCACCCAGATGGCGATGGACTACCGCAACGAATTCAAGCGTGATGTGGTGATTGATCTGGTTTGCTACCGTCGTCGAGGCCATAACGAGGCGGATGAGCCGGCAGCGACCCAGCCGCTGATGTACGACAAGATCCGCAAGCTGAAGACCACCCGTGCGATCTACGCGGATCAGCTGGTTGAAGCCGGTGTGATCACCGAAGATGAAGCCAAGCAGATGGAGACTGATTACCGGGACGCCCTGGACAAGGGTGATCACGTGGTCAAGTCTCTGGTTAAAGAGCCTAACAAAGAGCTTTACGTGGACTGGGCTCCGTATCTGGGCCATGAGTGGACAGCGAAGTGCAAGACCAGCGTTGCGCTGAAAACCGTCCAGAAACTGGGCAAGAAGCTGACTGAAGTGCCGGAAGGGTTCAGCATCCAGCGCCAGGTTTCCAAGATTGTTAATGATCGCGAGAAGATGACGGCCGGCGCGCTGTCCCTGAACTGGGGCTACGGCGAAATGATGGCCTACGCCACTTTGCTGAACGAAGGCCACCCGATCCGCCTGACTGGTCAGGACGTGGGCCGGGGCACCTTCTCGCACCGTCATGCTGTTCTGCATAACCAGAAAGATGGGTCTACTCATATTTCCCTGCAGAATCTGAAAGACGATCAGCCGAAGTTCGACATCTATGACTCACTGCTGTCTGAAGAAGCGGTGATGGCGTTCGAATACGGTTATTCCACCACAACGCCGAACGCGCTGATTGTCTGGGAAGCCCAGTTTGGTGACTTTGCCAACGGTGCACAGGTGGTGATTGATCAGTTCCTGACCAGTGGTGAGCATAAGTGGGGTCGACTGTGTGGCCTGACACTGCTGCTGCCGCACGGTTATGAAGGGCAGGGGCCGGAGCACAGTTCCGCCCGTCTGGAGCGTTTCCTGCAGCTGTGTGCAGAACACAATATTCAGGTCTGTGTGCCGACTACACCGTCTCAGGTATTCCACATGTTGCGTCGGCAGGTGAAGCGTCCGTTGCGCAAGCCGTTGGTTGCCATTACGCCCAAGAGCCTGCTGCGCCATAAGGAAGCCATTTCGGGTCTGGACGACCTGACATCCGGCACATTCCAGACAATTCTGCCGGAGAAAGAGCCGTCCGATCCCAAAAAAGTGACTCGCCTGATCCTCTGCAGTGGCAAGGTCTACTATGATCTTCTGGAGAAGAAGAAGGCGGATGAGCGGGACGATGTCGCGATTGTTCGTATCGAACAATTGTACCCGTTCCCGAGCGATGACCTGGACGAACTGCTGAGCCAGTACAGCAAGCTCAAGCATGTGGTCTGGTGTCAGGAAGAGCCGATGAACCAGGGAGCCTGGTATTGCAGTCAGCATCACATGCGGAACGCACTGCAGCGCCTGAATCCCAAGCTATATCTCCAGTATGCCGGTCGTGAGGCTTCTGCTGCTCCTGCCTGTGGACACATGTCTGTTCACATCGAAGAGCAGAAGAAACTGGTTAACGACGCGTTTGAAATCTGACGAGCTACCGAACTAAGGATCCGTAATGTCAACAGAGATTAAAGCCCCCGTTTTCCCTGAGTCGGTTGCCGAAGGCACCGTCGCGACCTGGCACAAGCAGCCGGGTGAGGCCTGTTCCCGTGACGAGCTGATTGTCGATATCGAAACCGACAAGGTTGTGCTCGAAGTGGTTGCGCCGGCGGATGGTGTGATCGAAGAAGTTCTCAAGAACGAAGGCGACACCGTGGAAAGCGGTGAGGTCATCGGCAAGTTCAAGGAAGGCGCAGCAGGTGAATCCAAGCCGGCCGAGAGCAAGTCTGAAGCGAAAGCCGAAGCACCGAAAGCCGAGGAGAAATCCGAAGCTGCTTCCGGCGACGCCATTCTGAGCCCGGCTGCCCGCAAGCTGGCCGAAGAAAACAACGTTGACCCGAGCGCGGTAAAGGGCACCGGTAAAGATGGCCGTGTTACCAAGGAAGACGTTCAGAACTACGTGGACAGCAACAAATCTTCCGGTGGAGCGGCTGCCGCCAAGCCGGCAGCGATGCCTGAGGTGAACGTTGGCCAGGGCGAGCGCGCCGAGAAGCGGGTTCCGATGACCCGCCTGCGTGCCAGCATCGCCAAGCGTCTCGTTGATGCCCAGCAGACAGCAGCCATGCTGACCACCTTTAACGAGGTGAACATGGCGCCGATCATGGAACTGCGTAAGCAGTACCAGGACAGCTTCGTGAAGCGCCACGGCATCAAGCTGGGCTTCATGTCGTTTTTCACCAAAGCGGCTACCGAAGCTCTGAAGCGCTTCCCGGCAGTAAACGCCTCCATTGACGGCAACGACATGGTTTACCACGGCTATCAGGACGTAGGCGTAGCAGTATCCACCGACCGTGGCCTGGTGGTACCGGTTCTGCGTGACACCGACGCCATGGGTCTGGCCGACATCGAGAAGAAGATCGTCGAGTACGGTACCAAGGCGAAGGAAGGCAAGCTGGCCATTGAAGATATGACCGGTGGCACCTTCACCATCACCAACGGTGGTATTTTCGGGTCTCTGATCTCCACGCCGATCCTGAATCCGCCCCAGACTGCCATTCTGGGTATGCACAAGATCCAGGAGCGCCCGATGGCGGTAAATGGCAAGGTTGAGATTCTGCCGATGATGTACCTGGCGCTGTCATACGATCACCGTATGATCGATGGCAAGGAAGCGGTGCAGTTCCTGGTGGCGATCAAGGAAATGCTGGAAGACCCGGCACGTATCCTGCTGGATGTGTAATCTGACACTCAACGAATTCGATAACAGGAAAGATTATGTCCGATAAGTTCGACGTTATTGTCATTGGTGCAGGCCCCGGTGGTTACGTTGCTGCCATTAAAGCCGCTCAGTTGGGTCTTAAGACCGCCTGTGTTGAGTCCTGGACTGGTAAAGACGGCAAGAGCCAGGTGCTCGGTGGTACCTGCCTGAACGTAGGCTGTATCCCGTCCAAGGCCCTGCTGGAAGTGACTCACAAGTTTGAGGAAGCCAGCCACGATTACGACTCTATGGGCATCCTGGCCAAGGACGTGAAAATCGACGTTGCCAAGATGATGGAGCGCAAGGCTGGTATCGTTAAGCAGCTGACCGGTGGCATTGCTGGCCTGTTCAAGGCCAATGGCGTCACCTCGATCCACGGCCACGGCAAGTTGTTGGCCGGTCGTAAGGTGGAAGTCACCGACAAGGATGGCAAAACCAAGACCTACGAAGCCGACAACGTGATCATCGCCACCGGTTCCCGGCCGATCGAGATTCCGCCGGCGCCGTTCGACGGTGAGTACATCGTCGATTCCGAGGGTGCGCTGGAGTTTACCGAAGTGCCCAAGCGTCTTGGTGTGATCGGTGCCGGTGTTATTGGTCTGGAGCTGGGTAGCGTCTGGGCCCGCCTGGGTTCAGAAGTAACCGTGATCGAAGCGCAGGACAGTTTCCTGCCGGCGGTTGACCAGCAGTGTGCCAAGGATGCGTTGAAGCAGTTCCAGAAGCAGGGCCTGAACATCGTGATGGGCGCCCGCATGACTGGCGCGGAAGTCAAGCGCAAGCTGGTTAACGTCAGCTACGAAGACTCCAAGGGTAAGCAAGACGCCAAGTTTGACAAGCTGATCGTGGCTGTTGGCCGTCGTCCGTACACCGATGGTGCACTGGCTGAAGACTCCGGCGTGACCATGGATGAGCGGGGCTTTATTTTCGTAGACGACAACTGCAAGACCGAAGCACCGGGTGTCTGGGCCATCGGTGATGTGGTTCGTGGTCCAATGCTGGCCCACAAAGCGTCTGAAGAGGGCGTGATGGTTGCTGAGCGTATTGCCGGGCATAAGCCTCAGGTCAATTACGACTGCATCCCGAATGTCATCTATACCTTCCCTGAGGTTGCCTGGGTCGGCAAGACCGAAGAGCAGCTGAAAGCTGAAGGCGAAGAATACAACGTCGGAACCTTCCCGTTTGCGGCGAACGGTCGTGCCATGGCTGCCAATGCCGCTTCCGGTATGGTCAAGATCATCGCAGATGCGAAGACCGACCGTATTCTTGGCTTCCACGTGGTGGGTCCGCAGGCGTCTGAAATCGTTGCCCAGGGCGTGATCGCCATGGAATTCGGTTCAAGCGCAGAAGATCTGGCCCTGACCTGTTTCGCGCACCCGACTCTGTCCGAGTCTGTGCACGAAGCGGCCCTGGCCGTTGCTGGCGGTGCGATTCACGTCGCCAACCGTCGCAAGAAGAAGTAACGCATTGTCGGAATACGGGGCGCCAACTGGGGCGCCCCGCTGCCATCATAACGGCGGCTTTTCGCATGTGTGACCGGCAGGCCGAGGCGATCCCTGGCCTGCCAGAACGAATTCGTTCCAGCTGCACCAATGGCGGTGCACTGACGGGTTCATTTCCGTACGTGGTTATCCTCCATCAATAGACGGGACATTAACTATGAATTTGCACGAATATCAGGGCAAGCAGCTGTTCGCTGAGTACGGCCTGCCCGTATCCAAAGGCATTGCCTGCGATACTCCCAAGGAAGCCGTAGCAGCGGCAGACGAAATCGGCGGTGACGGCTGGGTAGTGAAAGCCCAGGTTCACGCCGGTGGTCGCGGCAAGGCCGGCGGTGTAAAGCTGGTCAAGAGCAAAGAAGAGATCCGTGAATTCGCCGAAAAGTGGCTGGGTAAGAACCTGGTTACCTACCAGACCGACGAAAACGGCCAGCCAGTCAGCAAGATTCTGGTTGAATCCCTCACCGACATCGATCAGGAACTTTACCTGGGCGCTGTGGTAGACCGTGGTTCCCGTCGTATCGTTTTCATGGCCTCCACTGAAGGTGGCGTGGAAATCGAGAAGGTTGCCGAAGAAACTCCGGAAAAGATCCTGAAAGCCGAAATTGATCCGCTGGTCGGCGCGCAGCCGTACCAGGGTCGTGAACTGGCATTCAAGCTGGGCCTGGAAGGCAAGCAGATCGGTCAGTTCACCAAGATTTTCCTGGGCCTGGCCAAACTGTTTGAAGAGTGCGACCTGGCTCTGGTTGAGATCAACCCGCTGGTGATCACCCCGGCTGGTGACCTGCACTGCCTCGACGCCAAAGTAGGTGTAGACGGCAACGCACTGTACCGTCAGAAGAAAATCCACGAGATGCACGATCCCTCCCAGGAAGATTCCCGGGAAGCGGAAGCGGCCAAGTGGGAGCTCAACTATGTTGCGCTGGAAGGCAACATCGGCTGCATGGTTAACGGTGCTGGCCTGGCCATGGGCACCATGGACATCATCAAGCTGTCCGGCGGCCAGCCTGCCAACTTCCTGGACGTAGGCGGCGGCGCAACCAAAGAGCGCGTATCCGAAGCGTTCAAGATCATCCTGTCTGACGACGCGGTACAGGCCGTTCTGGTTAACATCTTCGGTGGTATTGTTCGCTGCGACATGATCGCTGAGGGCATCATCGGTGCGGTTAAAGAAGTCGGCGTTAAAGTGCCTGTTGTGGTTCGTCTGGAAGGCAACAACGCGGAGCTGGGTACCAAGGTACTCGCCGAAAGTGGCCTGAACATCATCGCCGCCACCAGCCTGGCGGACGCCGCAGAGCAAGTCGTTAAAGCCGCAGGGGGTAAATAATGAGCATCCTGATCAACAAAGACACCAAGGTTATCTGCCAGGGCTTTACCGGCGCACAGGGTACCTTCCACTCTGAGCAGGCCATCGCTTATGGCACCAAGATGGTAGGTGGTGTCAGCCCCGGTAAGGGCGGCACTGAGCATCTGGGTCTGCCGGTGTTCAACACCGTACGTGAAGCGGTAGAAAAGACCGGCGCTGAAGCGACCGTCATTTACGTTCCGGCTCCGTTCTGTAAAGACGCCATCATCGAAGCGGCCGACGCCGGTATTCAGCTGATCGTTTGTATCACTGAAGGTATTCCGACCATCGACATGCTGTACGCCAAAGAATACGTTGATCGTAAAGGCGTTCGCATGATCGGCCCGAACTGCCCGGGCGTGATCACTCCGGACGAGTGCAAGATCGGCATCATGCCTGGCCATATCCACAAGAAGGGTAAGGTTGGTATCGTGTCCCGTTCCGGCACCCTGACCTACGAAGCGGTCAAGCAGACCACGGACTTCGGCTACGGTCAGTCCACCTGTATCGGTATCGGTGGCGACCCGATTCCTGGCTCCAACTTCATCGACATTCTGAAGCTGCTGCAGGAAGATCCGGAAACCGAAGCCATCGTCATGATTGGTGAGATCGGTGGTACCGCTGAGGAAGAAGCGGCTGCGTTCATCAAAGAGAACGTCACCAAGCCGGTGGTTTCCTACATTGCCGGTGTCACTGCACCTCCGGGCAAGCGTATGGGCCATGCTGGCGCCATCATCTCTGGTGGTAAGGGTACGGCGGACGAGAAGTTTGCTGCCCTGGAAGACGCCGGTGTTAAAACCGTGCGCAGCCTGGCCGAAATCGGCAAGGCCCTGAAGGAAGTGACTGGCTGGTAAAGCAGCCCTGAGCTTCACCAAAACCCCCGGATTCGCGAGAATTCCGGGGGTTTTGCGTTATAGAGCCTCGGTTTTGTGCCGCATTGCTTAACGCCGGCGAGTGTAAAGACTATAATGCCCGGTCAGCCTGATTTCAGCGGCCGGTTTAGGCGCTGATCTCCGGCGCTCTATAAACAGAAAGAAGGAGTTCGTGCTTTGAGTTCTGTCGATTCCCAGCAAAGAGTGTTGTCCGGCATGCGTCCGACCGGCAAGCTGCACCTCGGCCACTACCATGGTGTGCTGAAAAACTGGGTCAAGCTCCAGCACGAGTATGAGTGCTTCTTCTTTGTGGCGGACTGGCACGCCCTGACCACGCAATACGATGATCCCTCAGGCATTGAGCAAAGCGTATGGGATATGGTCATCGACTGGCTGGCGGCCGGAGTTAATCCGGGCTCGTCCACCATGTTTATCCAGTCCCAGGTACCGGAACACGCCGAGCTGCACCTGTTGTTGTCTATGATCACGCCCCTGGGCTGGCTGGAGCGCATTCCCACCTACAAGGATCAGCAGGAGAAACTGCGGGAAAAGGATCTGGCCACCTACGGCTTCCTTGGTTACCCGCTGCTGCAGACTGCGGATATCCTGATGTACCGGGCTGGCAAGGTTCCGGTGGGGGCAGACCAGGTATCCCATGTTGAGATAACCCGGGAAATTGCCCGTCGGTTCAATCACATCTATGGCCGCGAGCCCGGTTTCGAAGAGCAGGCCGAGGCCGCTATCGTCAAGATGGGCAAAAAGAACGCGAAACTCTATCGCAACCTGAAAAAACGGTATCAGGAAGAAGGCGATTTTGAGGCGCTTGAGACCGCACGGGCCCTGCTGAAAGAACAGCAGAACATTTCGCTGGGTGACCGCGAGCGGCTATACGGTTTCATTGAAGGCGGCGGCAAGGTGATACTGCCGGAGCCGCAGCCGTTGCTGACGCCGGAATCCAAGATGCCGGGGCTGGACGGACAGAAGATGTCCAAGTCTTACAACAATTACATTGGCTTGCGTGAAGATCCGGACAGTGTTGCTCAGAAGATCCGGACCATGCAAACCGACCCGCAGCGGGTGCGACGGACAGACCCGGGCGAGCCGGAGAAGTGCCCGGTCTGGGGTATGCACAAAGTCTACTCGGACGAGCAGACCTGCCAGTGGGTACAGGAAGGCTGCCGCAGCGCCGGTATTGGCTGCCTGGACTGCAAAAAGCCGCTGATCGATGCCATCATCGAGGAACAGAAGCCGTTGCATGAGCGTGCCCGGGAATACGAGAGCAATCCGGATCTGGTGCATTCCATTCTGCAGGAAGGGCGAGAGCATGCGCGCGATGCCGCCCGTGATACCCTGGAAGAAGTCCGTGCAGCGATGGGGCTCAGCTACCGCTGATTCCTGACCGCCAATAACGTCAAAGGCTGGCAAAGGCATGACCGAAGACACCAGGGAGCCGGAAGAAGCGCAGGCAACGACACCGGAACAGGTGCCGCTGGCGCTCGTATCCGGCAAACCCCTGGTGGATATCCCCAAGGATCTATATATCCCGCCGGATGCCCTCGCGGTTTTTCTGGAGGCCTTTGAGGGGCCGCTGGATTTGCTGCTCTACCTCATTCGCCGCCAGAACATGAATATCCTCGATATTGATGTCAGTGAAATCACACGCCAGTACATGGATTACATTGGTGCGGTGGAAGCGATGCGGTTCGAGCTGGCAGCCGAGTACCTGGTGATGGCTGCGACCCTGGCGGAGATTAAATCCCGTATGTTGCTACCCCGCCAGGAGAGTGACGATGAAGACGATATTGACCCCCGGGCAGAGCTGATTCGCCGGCTGCAGCAGTACGAACGCTTCAAGAAGGCTGCGGAGGATATCGATGAGATCCCGCGCATGGAACGGGATACCTATCCGGCTTCCGCTGCTTTACCCAAGCTTCCGTCATCGCAACCCCATCCGGACGTTGATATGAAGGAGCTGTTACTGGCGTTGCAGGGTGTTTTGCAGAGGGCGGATCTGTTTACCAGCCACCATGTCGAGAAAGAGCGGTTATCGACAAGGGAGCGGATGTCCCACATTCTGTCTGTGCTGCAGGGCGACCGGTTCGTAACATTCGAGAGCCTGTTTACCCTTGAAGAGGGCCGGCTTGGCGTGGTGGTCACCTTTCTTGCCACACTGGAACTGGTGAAAGAACAGCTGATTGAAATCGTTCAGGCGGAAGTGCTCGGCCCCATTCATGTCAGGGCGCGGGCGGCAAGCTGAAGGATCGAGTGACACTATGAACGAAGAACATCTGGCCCGTATTCAGGCTATTGCGGAGGCGGCACTGTTGGCGGCCGGCAAGCCGTTGTCTCTGGAGCAGCTGCGCGAGCTGTTTGGCGAAGATGAGCGCCCGGCCCGGCAGGTGATGGAGCATGCGCTGATGATGCTGGAGCAATCCTGCGAAGGCCGCGGCTTCGAGCTTAGTAAGGTTGCCAGCGGGTACCGATTGCAGGTCAGGGAAGAGTTTGCGCCATGGGTTGGTCGGCTGTATGAGGAAAAGCCCCAGCGTTATTCCCGGGCGCTTCTCGAAACTCTGGCCCTGATTGCCTATCGTCAGCCCATCACCCGTGGCGAGATCGAGGATATTCGTGGTGTTACGGTAAGCAGCAATATCATTCGAACACTGCTTGAGCGAGAGTGGGTGCGCGTGGTCGGTCATCGGGATGTCCCTGGGCGGCCTGCCATGTATGCCACCACACGCCAGTTCCTCGATTATTTCAACCTGACCGGGCTGGATGAACTGCCTCCGCTTTCTGAGGTGCGTGACCTTGAGGAAATCGGTCGGGAAATAGAGCAGAACATGCAGGGAGAGATCAAATTCGACTCTCCTGATGGTTCCGGTGCCAGTCCGGACTCTGACTCGGAGTCCCAGGCGCCTGAATCGGATCAGACACTTCACTGAAACCCAGGTTTCAGCCCCGTATATCAAGGATATCTACCCTTATGGCGGCAAAAGGCCCCGAAAACAAAACAGCCCGTAGCGATCAGTCTCTAAGTGCAGGCCCCGAGCGGGTGCAGAAGCTGCTTGCCCGCGCCGGCGTTGGCTCCCGGCGGGAAGTGGAAGGCTGGATAGAGGCCGGTCGACTGCTGGTCAATGGCGTTCCGGTTCAGCCTGGCCAGAAGGCTTCCACTTCTGATCGTTTTGAGCTTGATGGCAAGCTGCTGGACGTGAGTTCAGCTGCCGAAGTTGTGCGTCGGGTGCTGATTTACAACAAGCCGGAAGGTGAGGTGACCAGCCGGAAAGACCCGGAAGGGCGGCCCACGGTGTTTGACCGCCTGCCGCGGCTCAAGGACCAGCGCTGGATCTCCATTGGGCGTCTGGATATCAACACTACCGGTCTGGTGTTGTTTACCACTGACGGTGAGTTGGCGAATCGCTTGATGCATCCCTCCAGTCAGATTGACCGGGAATACGCGGTTCGGGTATTCGGTGAAGTGGATGACGCCATGATTGAGCGCCTGAAGGAAGGTGTGCTGCTTGAAGACGGCATGGCCAAGTTTACCGATATCAGCCCGGCGGGTGGCAAAGGTATGAACCAGTGGTTCCACGTAACCTTGCTGGAAGGTCGCAACCGGGAGGTGCGCCGTCTTTGGGAATCTCAGGGCGTTCGGGTGAGTCGTCTCAAGCGGGTACGGTATGGACCGATCTTCCTGCCCAGCCGGTTGACCATGGGCCGTTGGGAAGAGCTGGATCAGAAGGGTGTTGATGCGCTGAGCCGTGCCGTCGGGCTCGGCAGCGTTGCTGTACCTCAGAAAACTCCGGGAGAGCAGGCTCCCCATGATCGCAAGCGCCGCAAGAGTCCTGGTAAATCACTGCAACGGACGCGTAAAGGTGGAAGCTGGCAAGTCGCCGATGGTGCGCCGCCAAAAGCCCGGTCAGATTCCCGCGGGAAGCCATCTGCAGGCAAGGGCAGAAAGCCAGCACGCTGAGGCCTCTCTTCAGGAAATACTTGCGAATACCCGCGTGCAGTTTCTGCCGGCCGCCTTGGCCCGGTAGAGTGCTTCGTCGGCCCGGGCAAGCCATTGCTCGGGCTGTTCATCCGTCAGATGCATCGCCACACCGCAACTGGCGGTAACCGTCAAAGGTGTTTCACCACCGTCCACTCGAATGCTTTCAATGGCACCCCGAATCCGATCTGCTACGTCACGGGCTTCCTGCTCGTTGGTATGAGGCAGGAGAATGGCAAACTCCTCACCACCAAAGCGATAGACCGTGTCGGAATTACGCAGGGCCTGCTCAAGCTTTTCTGCGGTGCGAGCGAGAATGTGGTCGCCAACCACGTGGCCGTGGTTGTCGTTAATCAGTTTGAAGTGATCCAGATCGCACAGGATCAGGCTCCAGGGGGCGCCGTGTCTGTCCGCCATGGCGCTGGCGCGCTGGAGCGCCTCATCCAGTGCCCGTTTGTTGCCAATGCCTGTCAGGGAATCCGTCAGTGCGGTCTGTTCGATGGCAATGAACTGGCAGGCATTGCGAATATGGCAGATCGCACCGGAGAGCATCATCTCGATACCCGTCAGTTCCTCTTCGCTGAATCGCTGGCGACGGTGTAACGTCAGAGTGCCATACTGGTGACCTTCCAGAGAGAGACGGTACTCGCAGCGATGGGGCCCACCCATGCCAGTGGAAAAAACGAAGTCCTGACGGGCGATGCGGTGCCTGTAATTGAGGGAGTCGAAAGGCACCATGTCTGTCATCTCCTCCGCCAGAATCGACAGTTGCGCCTCGAGGGAGAGAGTGGTGCTCAGGCGTCTGGCCAGCCGGGCCATGACATCGGAGGTGTTGTTCCAGTCCTGGAACGACTGCTTCAAAGCGGCAAGCCGCGCGGGGCGGGAAGTGTTTGGCCGGATCGATGTCAGGTTTTTCACAGTAGGACGCTCTGCTGGTGACAAAGTGATTTGCTGTACCAATAAGCAGAAAAAATGCCATAAGATAAAAAGCCAATAAAAACAACAGAAAAGCGCCTCCTGTTAAAGTCGATTCCATAAACTGGCAGATAATATTTGCCTGGTTGTCAAAATTCCGGCAGCGGGTTGCCGGTTCTGAAGACGTGCAATCGAAATGTCGGACAAAGGGGTGGGGCTGCCAAAAGCCTGTGATAAACTCCTGCGCTTGAATGTACCAAGCGAGCTGTCGATTTATGAGATTTCAGGCACCGGAAAGCCTATCCGAACAAATTGCCCAGCATCTGGGGCAGCGCATTGTTGTTCGCGATCTCAAGCCGGGAGAGCGAATTCAGGAGCTCAAGGTCGCCGGTGATCTGAATGTCAGCCGCGGCTCCGTGCGTGAGGCTCTGCTGATTCTGGAGCGGCGTCATCTGGTTGAGATCTATCCCCGGCGCGGGGCGGTGGTGTCGGAACTGACGATAGGCTCGGTGAATGCCCTTTACGATATTTACATCGATCTGTTGTGCATGTTGGCTCGCAAGGTGCTGGAGCGTTGGCCAGGTGAACAGCTCGGCGGCATGATGGGGCAGGTTAATGAAATGCAGGCGGTTATTGATGCCCTGAACTCGAATGCGCCCGATGCCGCAGAGCGGGTCATTGAAGCGGGGTTCGGGGTCATGCAGTATGCCTACCGTCTGGTTGACAATCCCTTTCTTGAGGAAACCCTCGAAAACTTCCGTCCCGCCATCAGCCGGACCTACTATGTGGCGCTGGAACATTTCCGGAGTGAGATCGCAGAAACCGGTACCTTCTTCCGTCGTCTGGCCGATGCTGCCGTTGAGGGTGATTCCGAGCGTCTGCAGCGGGTTATTCAGGACTTTGGCGAGCATCAGCGCCACCAGGTTCTGAGCATTCTCACGGAGGAGACCGCCTGATATGCGGCTGAAGTCCATCAAGCTCGCGGGATTCAAATCCTTTGTTGATCCCACTACGGTGCCTTTCCCCTCCAACATGACCGCGGTGGTGGGCCCTAACGGCTGTGGCAAGTCCAATATTATCGATGCCGTTCGCTGGGTAATGGGTGAAAGTTCCGCGAAGTACCTGCGTGGCGAATCGATGACCGACGTTATCTTCAACGGTTCCAGTGCCCGCAAGCCGGTGGGACAGGCGTCGATTGAACTTGTTTTTGACAACAGTGACGGATCGGCGCCCGGCGAGTTTGTGAAGTTCAACGAGATTTCGGTAAAACGCCGGGTTTCCCGGGAAGGGCAATCCGAGTATTTCCTGAATGGCTCCAAATGCCGTCGTCGTGACATTACCGATCTGTTCCTTGGCACTGGTCTCGGGCCGCGCAGTTACGCCATTATCGAGCAGGGCATGATTTCCCGGCTGATTGAGGCGAAACCTGAGGAATTGCGGGTGTACATCGAGGAAGCTGCGGGCATTTCCAAGTACAAGGAACGGAGGCGGGAAACGGAGAACCGTATTCGCCGTACTCAAGAGAACCTGGAGCGGCTGACAGACCTTCGCGAAGAGCTTGGACGTCAACTGCAGCACCTGGAGCGTCAGGCGGCCGCCGCGGAAAAATACAAAGCCTACAAACAGGAAGAGCGCGAAAAGAAAGCCGAGCTAACCGTGTTGCGCTGGAAAGCCCTGGATGACGATCTTCAGACCTGGCGCGGAAAAATCCGCGATACCGAGCTGGAACTTGAGAAGTTCCTGACCGAAAGGGTGAACCTGGAAACTTCGCTGGAATCGCTCCGGGAAGACCACCATGAACGGACCGAGCACTTTAACCGGGCTCAGGCCCGGTACTATGAGGCCGGGGCCGACATTGCCCGTATTGAGCAAAGTCTGGAGCACCAGCGCGAGCGCAGCCGACAGACTGCCGCAGAGCTGGATCAGGCCCTGGCCAACGAGCGCGAATTAGGCCGCGAACTGGAACAGGATGAAGAAAAGCTGGCCACGCTCCGGGAAGAGCTCGACATGATCGAGCCCGAGCAGGAGGCCCTGACGATACGTTCAGAGGAATCGGCCGAGAAGCTCCAGCAGGCAGAGGAGGCCATGAGTGACTGGCAGCACCGCTGGGACGAATTCAGTACCCGTTCCTCAGATGCCCGCCGCCAGGCCGAACTGGCACAATCCCGCATCCGCTCTCTTGAGGACGCCATAGAACAGCTTAAAGCCCGACAACAGAAACTGAGGGACGAGCAGGCGCTTCTGGACGGGCAACTGGACCGCTCGGAGCTGGAGCAACTGCTGGAAGAACAGGAAACCCTGGAACTGAAAAGGGAAGAAGCCTCAGAGCGTATTCAGCAATTGCAGGATCAGGTGTATTCCAGCCGACAGACGCTGCGCGAAGCCGAACAGAGTTCATCGGAATATCGCCAGACGGTTCAGAGCCTTAAAGCCACGCTGGAGTCCCAGCAGGCACTTCTGGACGAACAAATGGGCGCAGGCGACGATGCCTTGCAAGCCTGGCTGGCCGATCAGGGGCTGACCGACGCGCCGCGACTTGCTGCGAAATTGTCGATTGAGGACGGCTGGGAGTTTGCCGTGGAGCAGGTCATTGGCCGCTTCACTCAGGGCCTCACATTGCCGGAGTTTGATCAGCTGGCTACGGCGCTGGAATCGGCACCCAAAGGTTTTGCCGTGGTCAGTGACGGTGCAGCCTCGCCTTCAACCAATGGTTTGGCGGCCAAGGTAAGCGGTGTCGCAGGGATCAGCCAACTGCTTTCTGCGGTTCACGCTGCCGATACCCTTCCCGAAGCCATGGCCAACCGCGCTGGACTGGCGCCCGGTGAGAGCATCATCACCCGGGACGGTGTCTGGCTGTCCCGGGACTGGTTGCTGATGCCTGACTCTGACACCGCTCAGGTCGGTGTGATTGAGCGGCAGAAAAAAGTGGCGGAATTACAGGCAAAGCTCGCGGAAGCGGAAGCCAGGCTGGAGCAGGCAACCGAGCAACTCGAGCAGCTGCAAGAAAAGGCTGAACGTGCGGAAACCGCACGGGACGAGGCCCAGGCACGCCACAGTGACATTGAGCGGGAGCTTGGTGCTTTGGCATCCCGTGCCAGCGGCCTGAAAGCCAGGGCAGAACAGATTGACGCCCGGCTGTCCCGGATCGGGGAAGACATTGCAGACGTAGACCTGGCTCTGGAAGAGCAGCAGGCCAACCTTCAGGAAGCCCGTGAAGAGTGGGACATCGCACTTGCATCCAGCGAGGACAGCGATGAAGAGAAAGAGCAGTTGCTGGAGCAACGGGATTCTCTTCGGGAAAACCTCGACCGCCTGCGCCAGGAAGCCCGGCACGATCGTGATCACGCTCATCAGTTGCAACTTCAGTTGCAGACGCTCCAGAGCCAGCGCGACGGACTGCAGCAAACCATCGACCGGATGCAGATGCAGAAAGAACGGCTTGAAGAGCGACTGGATGTCCTTCGGGAATCCCGGGAAAGTGCCGAGGAGCCTATTGAGGATCTCCAGTTGCAACTTGAAGGCTTGCTGGAACGACGACTGGCGGAAGAAGAAAAGCTCAGTGCCGCCCGGGATGCCCTGGAAGAGATTGATCGACAGGTTCGTGATCGTGAACAGGGGCGGAGCCGAACCGAACATCAGGTTCAGGAAATCCGGGCTCGACTGGAAAAACTGAAGATGGAATCCCAGGCCCTGGAAATTCGGTCCGGCAACCATATTGAGCAGCTCAAGGAACTCAACGTTAAGCTCCAGGAAGTGCTCGAACAGCTGCCAGAGGATGCTGAAGAAAAGGTCTGGGCCGAAGAGCTGGAGAAAATCGGTAACCGTATTCAGCGCCTGGGAGCAATTAACCTCGCGGCCATTGAAGAGTATCAGGTACAAAGCGAACGCAAGACCTACCTGGACGAACAGCACAACGACCTGATGGAAGCGCTGGAAACCCTGGACAATGCCATCCGGAAGATTGACCGGGAAACCCGGCAGCGCTTCAAGGAGACTTTCGATCAGGTGAATGGCGGCCTGCAGGCCCTGTTCCCGAAAGTATTCGGTGGTGGCAATGCCTATCTTGAGTTAACCGGGGAAGACCTGCTGGAAACTGGCGTGGCCATTATGGCCAGGCCGCCGGGCAAGAAGAACAGCACCATTCACCTGTTGTCAGGGGGTGAGAAGGCGCTGACGGCCATCGCGCTTGTGTTCTCGATTTTCCAGCTCAATCCTGCGCCGTTCTGTATGCTGGACGAAGTAGACGCGCCGCTGGATGACGCCAACGTGGGCCGCTACGCGAATATGGTCAAGGAAATGTCGAAACAGGTTCAGTTCATCTACATTACCCATAACAAGATCGCCATGGAGATGGCGGATCAGTTGATGGGGGTCACCATGCATGAGCCAGGCTGTTCGCGGCTGGTGTCTGTGGATGTGGATGAAGCCGCCGCACTGGCGGAAGCCTGATGCGCGCAAAGGTTGGCGAAATGCTCGCCAACCATGACAATAACGCCATCTGGGCCCGGTGTGCGTTGTATTCATTACGGGCTTTTCTTAGAGTAGCAACGTTCCAAACTGCAAACAGGACAGCAGCATTATGTCACTTAGGGAATGGTTAATTGCCATAGGTACCCTGGTTATTATTGGAATTGTGATTGACGGTGTGCGCCGTATGCGGCGTGCCCGGAAGGAATCCATGGCCATTTCGTCTGGTATGGGCGCAGACGAGCTCAAGGATTCCCCGCTGGATGATGACTTCAACCCGGAATTGCCCAATGGCGGCGCCCGCACGGTTTCCCGTTCGACACTGGAAGACCGGGGCTATCTGAAGCGCGATATGTCCGCGCCCGTAAGTGCTGATCAAGAAGACGATGTAACCCCGGAATCCGGCTGGAGCGCCCGGGACGACGATGAGGATGACGGCATCCTGAGTCCGCCCAGGGTTGTGAAACCGGAAATAGAAGAACCCGAGTCCCTTGATCCCGAGGAAACCAGCACTCCGGAACCAGAAGCGGATAAACCGAAAACCAGGCCCACCCGGCCTGAAAAGGCCAAAGCCGAACCCGAACCCCGAGCGGAAGAGCCGCTGGTGGTTACTACCGAAGTTGAGGAAGATACCGCCCGGCGAACGCCCCTCAAGCCGCGGAAGAACCAGCCACTGGCTGGAGCCAATCGCCCGGAGGCCAGGGAAGTGCTGGTGATCAACGTATTGGCTCGCAGCGGTGAGCAGTTCCAGGGCAGCAAGCTCAAGAGCCTTTTCGAGGCCTGTGGCCTGGAGCATGGCGATATGGACATTTACCACCGCCATGAATCCGAGGACACCACCACGCCCGTGCAATTCAGCGTGGCCAACGCCGTGGAGCCGGGCACGTTTCGCCCTCAGGACATGGCCGGGCTTAGCACCCCCGGTATCAGTTTCTTCATGAGCCTGCCAGGGCCCACCAATGCCTTGCAGGCCTTCGAGTTTATGCTTGAAACCGCCCAGTGTGTGGTGCGAAACCTCGGTGGTGAACTGAAAGACGAGCGTCGAAGCGTGATGACACCGCAAACCATTGAGCACTGTCGCCAGCGCATTCGTGAGTTTGAACGCAAGCAGCGCTCCCAACGAGCCTAATAGCCCGTCCGGACCCCAGACCCGATGACTAACGTTCCCGAAACTATCCGGAAGCGCGTGGATTCTCTGCGCGCTACCCTCGAAGATCACAATTACTGCTACTACGTTCTGGACGACCCCAGAATTCCCGATGCCGAGTATGATCGGTTGTTTCGGGAACTGCAGAAGCTGGAAGCTGAACACCCGGAACTGGCGACTGAGGATTCGCCGACCCGCCGGGTAGGCAGCAGCGCTGAGACC